>Ga0078972_1006170_pt1 | contig 28974 bp, 23 predicted proteins | sample YelNatPaOPGAMG01_FD_67568 | JGI IMG/M metagenome (GOLD analysis project Ga0078972, IMG submission 67568) | Hot spring thermophilic microbial communities from Obsidian Pool, Yellowstone National Park, USA - OP-RAMG-01 (SPADES assembly) (version 2) | ecosystem: Environmental > Aquatic > Thermal... | reverse complement strand
CCAATTTGGTGCTGGTCTGCCCCTACCACCACCGGCGCCACCACCAAGGCCACATCACCATCACCGGACCCGCCGACGCGCTCACCGTCACCGACAGCGACGGGCGGCAACTACGCCCGGGATCCCTGGCCCATCCCCCCACCCGTCCCCCACCGGCCGTGCCGCCCTACCCCGGCCCCAGCGGCGAACGCGCCCAATGGTGGTGGTACCAACCCTTCCAACCCCAACCACCGCCACCATCGAACTAGCGTCGGGAACGGCAGCGCGTCGACACTGAAACGGCTTCGGGCACTAGGGAATTCGTCTGCCCAACCCACCGGGTCTCGACCATCAGAGCGGGCGAACCAGCCCGCACCACCCGCCCGGCGTGGGCGTCACGCCTGAACCGCCGGATCGGAGCGTCCTCGGCCCTGCGGCCCCTTACAGCGCCAGATGAAGTCTGAGCGCCTTGTCGAGGTCGGCGAGCTCGGCCGCGGAGATGCGACCGAGGCGACGTAAAAGACGCTGGAATGCAACGGATCTCACTTGCTCTGCTTGCGCCTTGGAATCGGCCGCCAGACCGCTCGTTGCCGCTGACAACAAGACCTGGAAGGGGTAGACCTTGTCGATGCTGCCGGTAACCGGCACGACCGTGACCACGCCGCGGCCGAGCCGGGTCGCCGTGGCGTTGGCCCGATCATTGCTGACGATGACGGCCGGGCGCTGCTTGCCGGCCTGAGACCCGCGCACGGGTTCGAGGTCAACCTGCCAGACCTCACCGCGCAGCATCGCTGACGCCGTCGGCGACCGCGGCCTCCCATGCTTGGGCGTGCTGGTCAGCCGACCACTCCGACCACGCTTGGGCGTAATCCTCTTCGAGGGCGGGGTAGCGCAGCAGTTGGACGGCCCGCTGCAAACCTGCTGACCGTGACGGCAAGCCGGTTTTCGTCACGTAGGCGTCCAACACCGCGATGTCCTCGTCGGACAGGCTGACGCTAAGCTTCATACCGCAATGCTACCGTAGTAGCATTGCGGTACTACCTCGGGCGCGACTGCGTGGTTTTTCCGCTTGGCGGCCGGTGCAGGTCGCGGCTGGTGGCAGGTACAGGATTCGAACCTGTGAAGCTTTCGCGACGGATTTACAGTCCGCAGAAAGCGTGTTCACGAGATTTCGGCGGATGTAATGAAGTCTTCTGACCTGCCCTAATGGTCTCACGGCATGTCACCGGATGCCTGCGTGTTGCCGCCGAGTTGTGACAAGACCGTGACAAGTGGCAGCCGCACTTCGGCGCCACCCTCAGCTCACCTGATCATCTAGCAACCACCATGTGAATAAGCCCGAAACTCCACACGATGTCTGCCACCCTCAGTATGTTCGCCCTAAGTCAGGAACAATGCAGCGGGGAGGTTGCATGGACGCGTCGGGGTTCCAAAGAGACGCCGCAAATGGGGGCGGACATCGCTCGCAGCGTGGTTTGAGTCCGTGGTGCATCGCTAGCAGACAGATTCTGCTTCACTTCGGAGCCAGGACGTCGACCCTGGTACTGAACCTCGGCCGTCCGCGCTAAAACAAGTCACTACCATCGTGAAGGAAGACCGTGCCCGAGACGAGTTGGTCCGGTTGGAACCCGGACCCGGGACTGATGGAAGAGGTCAGGGAACAGTTCACCAGGGCGACCTCCTCCTACCAAGCCAATCCGCACTTGATCGCAGAACATGTGGGCTTGGAGGATTCGATTCGGGTAGGTGGCTACGCCAACCGGAGCCTGCTGGAACTCGTGCAGAACGCCGCCGATGCGATGTCGGGCGCAGGCGAGGACGTCGGGGGCAAGAACCCGGGACGCGTCGAAATCGTGCTCGACCCCGACCGCGGAACGCTGTACTGCGCCAACGCAGGCCGGCCGTTCTCCAAGAGCGGCCTCATCGCGCTGGCCCAGGCCTATCTGAGCAGCAAACGCGGTGACGAGATCGGACGGTTCGGACTCGGCTTCAAATCCGTGCTGTCCGTAACCGACGCACCACAGATCTTCAGCCGATCGGTGTCGTTCGAGTTCAACTCGCGGGAAGCCCGCGCGGCCATCGCCGACATCAGCACCGAAACCAGGAAGTACCCCATCCTGCGCACCCCGACGCTCGTCGACGCTCGAAAGCACTTCGCCGACGATCCCATCCTCGGCAGTCTCGCGGACTGGGCAGTGACCGTTGTCAAGCTACCCAATGTCCACGTCGAAAACCTCCGCCGACTCCACAAGGAGATCGAAAACTTCTCATCGGAGTTCCTGCTGTTCGTCAGCTCCGTGCGTGAAGTCAAGCTCCGCGTGTTGGGCGAGGATGGTCTGGACACCAGCCACGTATCCCGTGACCTCGGTGCCGGTGTGCTCAAGATCGAGCGACCCGACGGTAACGGCGACGAATGGATCGTCCAGGACCGGATGCACGCCCCCACGGCGGCGGCCCGCCAGCAGGTCGGTGAGGCCGTCTCCCGTGCGAAGGTCAAGGTGACCGTCGCTATGCCGGTACGGCAAGCTCAGCAACGCATTGGACAGTTCTGGTCGTACTTCCCGCTGATCGACACCACCTCGGCGTCGGCCCTGTTCAACGCACCGTGGAGCGTTAACGACGACCGCACCACCCTGCTGCACAACGACTACAACCGTGAGATCCTCAGGACGCTAGCCGACGTGTTCGTTGAAGTGCTCCCTCGGGTGAGCACCCCGGACGACCCCGCCGCCCACCTCGACTACCTACCTGCACGTGGTCGCGAGGAACGCTCGTTCGGCGACGGACAGTTGTGCACGCTCGTCCCGCGGCTCTCCACCGAGGTCCCCTTGATCCCCGGCGTGACGGCCGAACTGCGACACGCCGCAGACTTGCGCCCGCTCGACTTCGCCTTTGACACCACCGTCGTCGACGAGACCGTCCACCGTGAGTGGATCACCTCCTCGAACACTGGCGACGACGTGCCCCACTGGCGTTGCTACAGCTCGGCTCAGCGATTCACCCGCCTGCGCCAACTCTTCACCATCGGCGCGACGCCGGATCTGGTCGAAGAAGGCGGCCGCGACGTGAAGCGGGCGTTGGAGCAGATGCCGAAACGGGGCATGCTGAGCTGGCTGAAGGAATGGGCCGACGGCGAAGACGTTACCTCCGCGGCGGATGCCCTCAAGTTCGTCGTCACACACCGCCAGATCCCGGACGTCTTCAAGGCCAAAGTGCTGCCGACGACGGCCGGCATGCGCACCCTCAACGACAAGAACGTGGTCTTCCTCAAGCAAGAAGAGGGCATCACGATCGAGGAGGCGGTGTTCGTCGACCCCCGCCTGCTTGCCCTGCGCGGTGTGGAGAAATTACTGCGGGAAAACGGTTTTCGAGACCTCGACCCCGTCGCCATCCTCCGCGCGCGCATCGCGAACCTGTCGGCGACCTCCGAGGGCGACGAGTTGTCGAAGTTCTGGGACGCCGTCGTGGGGGTGTCGATCCGCGACGCACTGGATGTACTTAAGGCCAACCCTCGGGCCGCGGTAAAGGTTCCCACGCGCGACGGTGGTTGGTCCTGGCCGCGGCAGGTGCTCGATCTGGAAGAGCCGCTGCCCGGCGAGCGTGCGTCGATGCTCCTCGACCGTCAGCGCTGCCTGCCCCAGATAGCCCACTCGCTCGGCGTGATCCAGGCGCCGGTGAAGAACTACTCCCTAGAAGACGAGGTCCTCTGGGGGGAATATCAGTCGTGGGTGTTGGAGACGCTCAACGCATCGCTGGGGCCAGGCGACCGTCCGATTGAACACGTCACGCTCTTCCCGAGTCGGTCCGACTCGCCCGGGCCGTTCTCGCTGCTGCTGATCCTGCGGGACGTCGGAGCCTCGGCACAGCTGCGCGAGGCATGGACCCGCGGACTGCTCGCCTTCGGCGATGCCGACTGGGATTGCGAGGACACCGATTCGCGGGTGAATTATCGCGTGTCCTCGCCAGTGCGCTGGGCTGTCGGGCAAGCGGGCGTGGTCAACTCCACTCGCGGATACAAATCGCCGCACGAGGTCGCTGCACCGTCGTTAGTCCAGTTCCGCGACTTACTCCCGTTGTTCATGGGACCCGGGCCGATCGCCGACATCCTGGGCCTGCCCGACGAACTCGAAGATGTCCCCGTCGGGATGCTCATCGACGCGCTCGAAGCGGAGCTTCTGCCCTCGAACGTCACCGACGAGGTACTCGCCGAATTCATCGTGACCGCTAGCCGAATCGCCTTCCCCGGCGCCCACCCCAAGGCAATCCCCGCACGTATCGGGCGAGCGGTCGAATCGCGGGCTCCGAGTTCGGTGTTTGTCGCCGTCTCCGACGAGCAACGGGACTTCCTCGTGAGCAGGCAGCGCCCCTTCCTGCGCGCGGTCCAGGAGCGGGCCGACGAACTAGTCGAGGTGGTCGGATGCCGCAGGTTCGAGGACACCTTCGCGTTCTCGATGGTCATCGAAGGCGAACAGGCCAGTGAACGGGTTCTCGATGTGTTCACCGGCCTGCGCGGCACTCTTGCGGAGAGTTCGCTGACGAATGCGACGATCACTCGAGCCGCCATGATCACCAAACGCGTGACGACCCAGAACGGCGTCGAGGACCAGTCCTTGGACTGGCACCTCGATGGAGTCAACCTCGTCGTGCAGAACACCCTGGACGGCCAACGACTGCTCCCCGTCCTCAGCGAGGCCTTCGACCTGCGGCTGACCAATGCCGACCTGGAGAACGTCCGTAAGGCGAGCCAGGACCACCACCTCGAGCAGCTACGCCAGCGCGCTATCGCCGCGGCCACGGATGCGGAACGGTTGGAGATCTACTTCGGTGACGACGACCTGAGGGACGAACTGCCGAAAGGACTCTGGCAAGCACTCGAAGCTCAAGAACTAGTCAACGCCTCGACATCGGTCGCCGACCTCTACCTCACGGTCTACGGCTCTGACGCTGTCAAGCAGTTGCGCGAATTGTTCCGCAGGGAGGGTTTCCAAGATGTTCCCGTAGCCTGGACCGGCGGCGGCGCCGTCATCTCCTGGCTGCGAAAGATGGGCTTCGGGACCGAATTCGCCGGCCGCCGCACCGAACACCAAGAGCCCGAGTTCGTGGTGCCGGGGAAGATACATCTGACCGACCTGCACCCTTTCCAACGTCCCATCAGCGAGGAGCTGGGTTCGGTGCTCACCGCCCGCGAGGACAACGGTCGAGCGCTTAAGGCGATGGTCGAGCTGCCGACCGGTGCAGGCAAGACAAGGGTGGCCACCGAGACGGTCCTTCGGCTCTTCATCGGGGGCGGCCTAGTGGGCACCGTGCTCTGGATCGCTCAGTCCCAGGAATTGTGCGAGCAGGCCGTACAGACTTGGAGCACGGTGTGGCGCGGCCTCGGCGACGAGCGGCCGTTGACGATAGGACGATTGTGGGACGGCAACGTCGTTCACCAGCCCGATACGGAGTTCAGCGTCGTCGTCGCCACCGACGCGATGCTCGACAGCGTCGCAGGCACCCCAGAGTACGAATGGCTTAGCGAACCGGCGGCGGTCATCATCGACGAGGGCCATCGTGCGGGTGACTCCGAGCGGTACACACGACTGCTCTCCTGGCTGGGTGTCGCGGGTCGCGGGTGGGCGCGACCACTGATCGGCTTGTCGGCGACCCCATTCCGGGGGACCTCTGAGGAAGGCACACGACGTCTCGCAACTCGCTTCGGCAGCCGCAAGATCGCGGCCTTCGAGACCAATCCCTATCGAGAGCTCGCCGACCTGGGTGTGCTGGCGAAGGTTCGACACGAGGTGCTCACCGGCGTCGACGTAGCACTAACCCAGTCCGAGCGCAACGAGGCGACGAGGCTGCGCCGGATCAACCAGACCGTGCTCGACCGCATAGGGCAGGACCACGTACGCATGTCGATCCTCGTCGACCACATCATGAGTCTGGACCCGACCTGGCCGGTACTCGTCTTCACCCCCAGCGTGCTGTCGGCCCAAGTCTTGGCCGCCACCCTGCGTTATCGCGGCATCATCGCCGAATCGGTCAGCGGTCAGACGGGTCGACAACAGCGCCGCGACGTCATCGAACGCTTCAAACGCAATGAAATCCGCGTCCTGGCCAATTGCGATCTGCTCATTCAGGGCTTCGACGCTCCGGGCGTCCGAGCGCTGTACATTGCGCGACCCACTTTCAGCCCGAACGCCTACATCCAGATGGCGGGCCGCGGTCTACGCGGACCCGAGAACGGCGGCAAGGAGGAATGCCTCATCGTGGACATGGCGGACAACTTCGGAGACATCAACGAGTTCCTTGGCTTTCGTGACTACGAGGAACTCTGGAGAGAACAGCAGGCATGATCCTCATCCCCGACCTGCCGGACATCGTTCGGCTTGCCGACAGCGACGCCGAACGTCGAGTCGCGCGGCTGCTGAAGTCGGTCGAAGGGCCCCAGGACGCCGTGGCGTTCTACTCCCTGAAACTCCGTTCCCATCCGTATAAGGCGCAGGCCGAAGCGGACTTCGTCCTGCTGTGGCGCGGCGTCGTCATCGTGGTGGAGGTCAAGGGTGGCGGCGTGCAGAAGTTCGAGGGCACTTGGTACTCCGTCGACCGCCGTCGCGACTGGCACAAGCTCGACGAACCGCCCATGGAGCAGGCCAAGTCCGCGAAGTTCGCATTGCAAGAAATCCTCGGCCAGGACGGCATCGGCTGGTTCGCCAACGACGCGATCGTCATCACCCCCGACATCGACGCACCTCCACCCGCCGTGGAGTGGAAGCCGACGCATTGGCTGTCCAGCCAGGACATGACCATCGCCGGTCTAACCAAAGCGCTGGACGTCGTCGCCGCCGGCGCGAAGACAGCCCCCCCGCGCAAGAAGCTGGCTAGCGCCACTGCCCTGCGCGACCGACTGTTCGGACATTTCACCCGGATGCCCGTGATCGACGCACAACGCGGCGCCGTACTCGAGGAACAGAACCGGGCGACTGAGCAGCAAGCCCGCGTGCTCGCATCGCTTGCCCGCAACCCGCGCGTGATGGTCCTCGGCGGCGCCGGGACCGGAAAGTCATTGGTACTCGCCGAGGCGGCCCGACAAGAGTCGGCGGCTGGACGGTCCGTCCTGATCACCTTCCACTCCCCCGATCTCGCAAGATTCTTCGAACCGCTCATCGCCGACAGGGACATCGACCTAATACCGTTTGCCGAACTGCCCGTGCAGCGGCGATGGGACGTCGTGCTCGTCGACGAAACACAAGACCTCATGAACGACGAGGCCATGGATCGACTTGACGCCGTCATCGCCGGCGGACGAGCCGCCGGACGCTGGCGCATGTTTCTCGATCCGAACAACCAGGCCCACGTCGACGGCCAGTTCGACATCGACGTCTACGATCTCGTCGCTTCCGAGGCAATACTGTTCGATCTGAACCTCAACGTGCGCAACACCAGGGCGATCGTGCACGTAGTCCAGGAATACCTTGGTGCCGACGTCGGAGACCCGGCCATCGTGCACGGCGAGAAGATCGAGTGGGATTGGTCGGACCCACCTGCCGACGTCGACCGCGCTGCCGATGTCGCACGCGAAATGATCGACCAGGGAGCGCAACGGTCCAGCATCTGGATCATCAGCGCGACCGGCACCTCCATCCCGACCGAGACTCGAGACGGGATCACCGTCACGAACTCCCGATACGCCAAGGGCCTCGAGGCGGAGCACGTGGTCGTCTGCGAGCTGCCGACGGACTACGACGACAAGGGAGTCGCCGCCTTCTACGTCGCGGTCACTCGAGCGCGTGTCGCACTACACATCGTCGCAACACCCGAGGACAAGCACCGGCTCCAAGAGCTCGCCCAGCAGCGAGGCACATTACGGTGACCCTCAACCAGACGCAGCGGACCGCCCTGGCCCACATGCGCGCCGCATACTTCGGACCGGAGCAGGGTCCCGACGAGATCGTCTTCAACAGACCCCACCTCCAGTACTCCGTGGGCATGTTGTTCCCCGCTGAATCCACGGTGGTCCAACCCCCGATCCCCGGCGAGGCCGCCGAGATCCTCGAGAGCGCCGTAGAGGAAGGCGACGTCGAGGAGTCCGGCGCGACCGTCCCCCTAGCGGAGGACTGGAGACCGTCATCGGTCGCGATCTCGTTCGTGACCAATTCCCCGTCGGTCACCTGCCGCGTGTCCGGTGGCACATACAGTCCGATCACCGATGAAGGTCCGCCGCGATGGCGGCGTCGTCCCTTCAACGACGCCGCCGAACTCAGCGAGAGCCAACGACTTCACCAACGCCGGGCCGGTGACGTTCCGATCGAGATCGGTTCGCGCTGGCGTACATACGGCGAAGCCAACCTGGTGACCGTCCACCTCCGCCTGACCGCGGAGTCGACCGGCGACGACAAACTCGACATCGCCCGAATGCTCTTCCAAGTCGGGTTATCGGTCGAGCCAGCCGAGGGGGGACGCATCCTCGAGTACGACACGTCCCGAACGTTCGACATCGACGCCGAATCCGCGGAACTCCGTCTGCGATACCGCAACCGCAAAGTCTATGCCGTCGGCCATGGCATGGCCGCCGACTGGGATCTTGACGGCGAGCAGTGCACGCAGGTGTTCCTCACCCCCGTGCCCGCCTTCGTCGTCCCCGCCGTGGAGACCACGGGTTTCAAGCAAGCCACGGAGGAATCGAAAGCGCTGGACCTGGAAGCCCTCTCCCGCATCGATACCGCCGCCGACGAGGTAATTCCCACCCTCGACGCGTTCGTCCGGGCCTTCTCGGCCTGGGTCGACGAACAAGAGACCAGGGCCGAGAGCTTCGGCGACCAATCGGACATCGCCCGAGCCATTGCCGTCCGCTCACGCGCCGCGGTGCGGCGAATTGAAGCCGGCGTCGACCTACTCCGTGAGCCCGAGCAGACACTGCTAAGGACAGCGTTCGCGCTGGGCATGGCAGCTATGCGGCTGCAGATGCGTCAAGCGGCCCTCAACCGGGGCGAGGATCTGACCGAACCGAAGTGGCGTCCATTCCAACTCGGCTTCCTGCTCATCGCCCTCGCCTCGACCGTCGACGAGCGCCACCGGGAACGGGATCTGGTCGACCTGATCTGGTTCCCCACGGGTGGCGGTAAGACCGAGGCCTACCTCGGCCTCGCGGCGATCGAGATCTTCCGACGCCGACTGGCCTACGGCGTCCAGGGCGGAGGCACGGCAGTTATCACCCGCTACACTCTGCGCCTGCTCACCGCGCAACAGTTCCAACGTGCAGCCGCACTGATATGCGCGATGCAACTCCTTCGCGACTCCGACCCACGCGCCAAGGGCATGGCGCCGTTCTTCATCGGGCTGTGGGTGGGCAACGAGGTGACACCGGCCACGCTCGGCGAGGCGCGGAAGGCTCTGGAGCGGCTGCATAAGGCGGCGCGCCCCGAGGAGGCCAACGGCTTTCAGGTGGAGAGCTGCCCGTGGTGCCAGGCACCGCTGGTGCCTAGGAAGCGGACTGATGACCGCGGCCGATACGGCTTCCGGTTTGTCGGCAACGACTTCGTCGTTCACTGCACCGACCAGAGCTGCGAATTCAGCGCCGAACTCCCGTTGGCGGTCGTCGACACCGTACTGTACGAAAGGCCACCCACCATACTGCTGGCCACCGTCGACAAGTTCGCTCGGCTGCAGTTTAAACCCGAAGCAGGAAAGCTTCTCGGGTTGAACACCAGCTTCCGGCAACCGTCGATGATCATCCAAGACGAGCTGCACCTGCTGTCCGGCCCGCTGGGCACGACGGTCGCTGTCTTCGACGCCGTGATCCAGCTCCTCCTGAGCAAGCACGGCTCCAGCCCAAAGATCATCGCCTCGACGGCCACCATCCGCGCATCCGGCGATCAGGTGGAAGGGCTCTACGGGCGTAAGGTTGCGCTCTACCCTCCCGCGGGCCTCGACGACGACAAGACGTTCTTCTCCCGCCCGGTCGAGAGCGGTGAAGGTCGGCTGTACGTGGGTTTGATGCCGCAGTCGATGTCGCAGGCTTCCGCCCTCGTCGCGGCCTCAGCCCCCTTGGTGGAGTTGCCCGCCGTGCTCGACGCGGCAGACGCGGGCGCCACCCGCGACTCCTACTGGACGCTGGTGATGTACCACAACAGCCTGCGCGAGCTCGGTCGATCAGGGACTCTCGTCGTCGACGACGTCAACGGCCGACTGGAGACCCGCGGCGAGCGACTAGGAATCCCGGCGCGGCCGGTCCGGGCCGGACGGGTACTCGAATTGACCAGCCGTCGCGGACCGGACGAACTCCCCAACGATTTGCGTGAACTGGGCGTGCGCGTCGACGACTCCGCGGAAGCGATCGACGTGGTGCTCTCCTCCAACATGCTCTCCGTGGGCATCGACATCCCACGCCTGGCGCTCATGCTCATGGTCGGTCAGCCAAAGACCACCGCTGAGTACATCCAGGCGACCAGCCGCGTCGGCCGCGGCCTCAACAAAGGCATCGTGGTCACCCTGTTCCGTTCCAACCGCGCCCGCGACCGATCACACTTCGAGACGTTTCGCAGCTACCACGACGCGCTGTACCGCAACGTCGAACCCACCAGCGTCACCCCGTGGTCATTGTCGTCGCGAGAAAGATCGCTAGCCGGTGCCCTTGTGGCGTTAGTGCGGCAGTCCTTCGTAATATTCGCCGACGACCGTTCCGCGGGGGCGCTCGATCTCACCGACCAACGCATGCGGACCGCGATCGACGAGTTAGTCGCCCGCTTCCTCGGCTACGTCGCACGTTCGGACAAGGCCGAGGAAGAGGACACTCTCGAGGAGATCGAACGACTGCTGCGCGATTGGGATGCGCGTGCCGAACGGGCCCGAAACGACAACAGCCCCTTGTGTTATGAGCGGCGAGTAACGACCGACACGGCACTGCTAAAACGGTACGGGCAGTCCGGCGAGGGTTGGTTGGTCGCAGACTCCATGCGTTCGGTCGAGGAGAACGTCGCCGTCGAGGTCAAGGAGCCATACGAGGAGGCGCAGCGTGCAACCGATCAAACATGACCTTCGACTCTCTGAGACCATCGCGCCATTCGGCGTGGGGGCCATCGTCGACGTCCGCGGCGAGTCGCTGATTGCCCCGGACACCTCTTGGTGGGACCTCAAGTACGCGCCAAAGATCAGCTGCGACCGACTGACTGCACGGCTGGGCGCTGGCGAGCTGCGGCAAGCACCCACCCACGCCGGCCGCGTCGCGAAGGACACCGCCAGCCTGCTCTATTGGCGCTTTCCGGCATGGCGCTTCTGCGAACGCTGCTCGAAGCTCTCCACGGTGACCGGCCGGGATAAGGGCCGCTGGATCAACAGATGCGAGTGCGACGGCATGCTTGTGCCCATGCGGTACGTGGCGATCTGCAAGAGCGGCAGCCACATTCAGGACATCCCCTGGTTCAAGTGGGCGCACCGAGGCCAGGACAAGGGCGTCACCGAAGAGGTCAGGTTCTGTCGCGCGTACACCGAGCTGAAATTCGTCCGCACCACTGGCCAAGGCGAAGGACTGTCGTCTCTGCGCATCAACTGCAACAAGTGCAAGCGATCCCGCCCCCTGAGCGACCTAGTCCGTGAAGGCTCGCTCCACAGTGACGGCATCAAATGCGACAGCCGTCAGCCCTGGGAGGACGACGCCGCCGTGAGAGCCCCGTGCGAGTACCGACTGATTGCCGTCCAGCGCGGCGCCACCGGCAACTACATCGCAGAGCGACTCTCAGCCCTCGACATCCCCGAAGCGCGCCCGGAATCCGAGGAATGGGCGACCAAGATCCGCGCCCACGTGTATTTCGACAAACTCGTCGAGGACAACGGAGGCCCACAAGCCGACATGGTGGCCGGGTGGATCGCCGACGAACTCCAGGTACCCCGCGAGACCGTGCTCTCCGTGGCCGCAGGTGACAACCAACCCGAAGAAGCCCCCCTTCTCGGACTCAAGGACGGCGAATGGGCGGCTTTCGTCAAAAAACTGGGCAACGGTCGTGACCGAAGCACCGAGGACTTCGTCGTCGACGGCTTCACCGTCACCGGCCAGACTCCCGGCCCACGCGAACTGACCGGCCGACTCGTCGGCATCGGTCAAGTCCGTCGCGTCCGCGAAGTTCGAGCCCTGCTGGGATTCCGACGCCACAACGCCGAGGCGGACTTCATCAAGGCCGACCGCGGCCCGGACCAGATCCGCAAGCCGGTATACCCGGCGATGGAACTCTTCGGCGAGGGCATCTTCCTGCGCTTCGACGAGACGGCGATCTCCCAATGGGAGCAGCGTCCAGCGGTCCAATCGCGGGCCGACATCCTGCAAGCACGGCGCCAAGACTCAGCTTGGGCGCACCGACTCGACGTGCCCGAACCGCGGTTCGTCGCACTGCACACCCTCGCGCACCTGCTCATCCGACGACTCGCCTTCGCCAGCGGATACTCCTCCGCTGCACTGCAGGAACGGATCTACGCGAACTCCCAGCGACCCGACCGCACGGCGGGCATCCTCATCTACACCGCCGCTGGCGACGCCCAGGGCACCCTCGGCGGGCTGGTCCGGCTCGGCGATCCGGCGCGGCTCATCCCGTTGCTGGTGGCCGCACTCGACGACGCCGACGTGTGTTCCAACGACCCTGTGTGCATCGAGAGCGACCGGCAGGGCACGTCGCAACTGAACCTGTCCGCGTGCCACGGCTGCGCACTTATCAGCGAGACGTCCTGCGAGATTGGCAACAGGCTGCTCGACCGTCAACTCGTGCTCGGCGGCAGCGACGTGCCGGGCTTCCTGGAGGCGGTGCTGCCCGAGCTCCGCAGCTCGGTCCGTCTCACACGGTAGCCGGCACCCACGACTCGCCGCGGATCATCCCGTCATCTGCGCGGAGGTGTGTTGCGCCCGAACAACTTTCCGCCCGGAATTTGGCCGGGGCGCAGCAGAGCCTACGCCGACTCGGCCGGAGCTGGGCGCGGCAGCCCCAGGTAATTCTCGGGCGTAAGGTCGCAGGAGTCGGTGATCGGGCCGCGCAGCTGGTACCACTCGCCCGACCTCGAACCATACTGAAAAAGCCTATACAGGCGGAACTTTCGGCCGTAATGGGCGGAGGCATCGACCTCGGCGCGCGAGACGAAGAACGGAGTCTCGCGCACGTAGACGGTCGTCTTCACCTCGATGAGCCGGTCAGCGCCATCGTGCTCGAACGAGCGCACGTCGTAACCCAGACCGTCACCGACGGTTTGGGAGACATGCTCGACGCGTTCGGCCAGGTCGCGGCGTTCCTGCAAGATCAGCCGCCTCTGCTCCATCTGTACGACGGCTGTTTCGCCTTGCAGACCCAGCTGTCGGTTCATGGTGTCCCGGTAGACGTAATCACGCTTGATCCCGCGTGGATTCCACTCGGGTGTGCCCAACACCCTGCTCGGAGGATCGGTTTCGACCAGCCCGGCACCGGCCATGGCGTGGTTCAATATGGACCTCTCGACGGGCCGCTGCATCAGCCGGTCCAGATCAGCGTCCTCACGCAGTTGCCGTTCGACCTCGCGGCGCAGGTCCAGCTGGACGTTCACGGCTGGCTTGTAACCGTCGATATAGATCCAGCCGTTCTTCAGCAACACCGCGCTGACGTTCTGAAACTTGTACTCGACCGCCGCCTTGGTCCTGCCGTTGAGCGACGGGCGAAGTCGGTCGTTCTCCTGCGTCTTGCTGTACGACTCGCCTGCCAACTCCATCTTCAACATCCGCAGATAGCTCGCGACCGTCGCCTCGTTCTCCGCAGCAGACCAATTGCGTTGCGCTTCGGCCATCATCGTCCTCTCCCGCCGATCACGGTCGGAGATGAATGCAGTAGACGCCGCCGAGACGGCCGCATGGCGACATCATGCGCGCCCGGCGGTCAGCCGGTTGCGCACCACATCTCGAATCCGCATCGCCGCCTCCGGCGCGGCCTCGTGCTCCCAAACACGCACGCTGGTCCACCCCGCCTCCGACAGCAGGCGATCGGTGTCGCGGTCACGCGTTCGATTGGCCTCCACCTTGTCCGCCCAGAACTGCGCGTTGGTCGCCGCGACGGTGTGATGTCGCGGGCAGCCATGCCAGAAACAGCCGTCTAGGAACACCGCCACCTTGGCCCGGGTGAACACCAGATCCGCGGTCCGTCTCAATTCCTTGACCGGTCGCACCGAGACGCGGTACCGCAAACCGAGTGCGTGGACCGCCGAACGCAGTGCAACCTCGGGTTTCGTATCTCTGCCCTTGTTCGACTTCATGCACGACCGGACACCGGGTGAGGACGCCCAGGACTCGGCCACGGAAGGAGTGTAGGGCGGCGCGCCGAGGCGGACTTGTCGGCCCTGCTGAATATCATGAGCGGGTGGGGATGTCGCTGACCATGATCGACCTGTTTGCAGGTTGCGGGGGCATGACGGCAGGCTTCGTACCACACGGTTTCGAGCCGGTGCTGTCGGTGGAGTGGAACCTTCACGCTGCCGCCACCTATGCGGCGAACTTCGGCGTAGACCACACTTTCTGCGGCGACATCCATGACGCCCTACGGCAACCGATTCCCGCGGCCGATGTGGTGATCGGAGGCCCGCCGTGCCAAGGTTTCTCCAACCTTGGCAGCAAGGACGTGAACGACCCGCGCAACACACTCTGGAAGCGATACCTCGAAGTGGTCGAGCGAGTCTGCCCAAAGGTCTTCGTGATCGAGAACGTGCAACGCTTCAGCAGCAGCGCAGAGTTCCAGCTGCTCATCGACGAGGCCAATAACGGCATGATTAGCGATTACGAACTGACCCACGGTGTACTGCTCGCCGCAGACTACGGCGTAGCGCAGCGACGACCGCGCACGATCGTAATTGGATCGCGCATCGGCAAGATCGACCTGCCCGCTCCCACCCACGCCAAGACCCCTCGCGGTGAGCTCAAACCCTGGGTGACCGTCCGCGATCGCATCGCGAGGCTCCCGGAACGGCCGTCCACCACCGACCTGCCCGACGCCCGAACGAATTTCTTCGGCCAATCCGTGCCTGGCCAGTACAAATGGCTCGACCTGCACTTCGGCCGCAATCCCCGCGAGCGCTCAATACGGCGCTACGACTGCATCCCACCCGGGGGCGGACGGTTCGACCTACCCGACGAACTACTCTCCAGATGCTGGCGCAACAAGCCCTTCGGCACCACCGACGTTATGGGCCGGATGCGGTGGGATGTCCCGTCGCTGACCATCCGGACTGAATTCTTCAAACCCGAGAAGGGCCAATACCTGCATCCCCAATGGGAACGTGACGCCCCCGAGCGCCGGATCAATCGGGTAATCACCCATCTGGAAGCCGCCCAGCTACAGGACTTTCCGGAGTCCTACGCGTGGTGCGGCTCGAAGATCGAACTCGCCCGACAGATCGGCAACGCGGTACCGGTGGGGTTGGCATCGGCCGTCGCCCGCCAGATCCGCGGCGCGCTCGGCTGACCTCTACTGGGCTGGTCCTGGTTGTTCTTTCGGCGCAGCAAGAAATCGAGATTTGAACGCGTCGAGACAGTGTCGGGGTGTCCGGCGCCTAGTATCCGTGCCTTTCCGTCTCCGGGCGGCATCCCGCGCAGCGAGGGTTGCCCTCCGTTATCGACTGCGAACTAGATCTTTTTCGGCAGTACACCAAATTGGTGGACGCAACCCGTTAAAACGACAACCGATCGAAGCACTGGAGCTACGGTGTGCGCTGCTTCCGATCGGCTCATTCGAGCAGGACGGCCCGTACCTCCCCCTTGTCACCGAAACCCTGATCGCGACAGCCATCAGTGAATCAATCAATAGTCAGCAGAATGCGTTTCAGCTCCCGGCGCTTACCTTTGGTTGCCCCGCAGCGAAGCATCCCTTCACCAAACACAACGGTGCCGGCAAAAATACCCGCCAGGGCCCGCTATTCGGCCTCGAGGAAAAGCGCGTCGGGTGGGAGCCCCCAGGTGTAGGTTTTCCAGGCCTGGTCTAATACCTCGTTGCGGGCATGACCGCGCGCTTCGTCGCGAACATCGTTTGTGAGGCTCCAACCAATTTTGCTAGGGTCGGCCAAGAACGCAGAAAGGAACGAGCATATATCCTGGTCGGTAATCGTCACCAAGAGTTCAAGATCCTCGCTTGAACAGACACAAGTCGGAATACTCGGGAAGACGCCGAGCCGGGCGCGAAGCGCAGGTGCATTGGCGATTGGGAAATCTTCCATAGTCACTATTAGCCCGATGCGCGGCAAATTTTTTGGGATATGACTGAACTTAGGATGTTGATCTTCTATCAACTGGCTAGTGGTATCGATCTGTTTGAATGCTTTGCTTAGCTTCGTGCCCATCTGATCGTATGCCTCCTCTTTACCCAGCCGTATGGGCTCAGTCGGTCGGGCCGATTTAACTTCTACAAGAAGTGCGACGCCATCGAACACCAATATCCAGTCGACCGACCGCTTCTCATCCTTACCCTCGCGGTAAACGACCTCCGGCTGGACGACAACATTCGGAATCAGATCAAGCTGTCTGCCTACGTACTGTTCGAACAGCTCGCCAACGTCATCCGAGAAATCGCTGCCCCAAAGGTCGAAACCCGTGTACCACAAGCCTAGAGGGCTAATCTTGCGGTCGATCAAGCCCGGTACTGGCACCAAGCGAACGTCTGAGATACCCGAGACGATCGGCTTACCCATCAGGGGATTGTAGGTGAACCTTCGATACGGTGACGGATGAAAGTTTGGGCGTTCCTGCTGAAAAAACGAGACGTCCGCCATGAAATGGTCCGCAATCACATCCCGAACGAGCCGCACAGGAATCTCTGAGGTAATCGGCTCCAGGACCGGATCATCAAGCCAATCTTCTAGAAATCGCCCTTCGTATTTGACCGCGATAGTGTGGACAATGAATCCGATTCCAATGTATTGCGGAATAGTGCAACCCAACAGCGACTGAACCCAGCCGGGGTCACCAAGTACGTTCAATGGCTTCTTCGCGGCCGTCTGGTCGAATATGGCCGCTGTGCGGCCAAGATCATGCCAGCGGGATTGGTTATAGACCAGCTGCTCAGCCGATTTTCGGAGCAAAAATCCTGCAATGATGTCTGAACCGCCGCCGCTGACCGCCTGTCCGGAGAGTTGGGGGTCTACCAGCGAGCTATACGCTGCACAAGACTCAAGCAAATCTTGGTATACCGCTGACTTACGATGCTCATTGCCCGACACCAAGCTGACGCGTGCGACGTCGGCAAGATTCCATGGAGTCAGCTTCTTGTATGGGCTGTTCAGCCAAGTCTGGGGCACCCAGTACTGGGCTCCAGCGCGCGCTATAAGGGGTAAGAGCGAAGAGGGGGTATGGCGACGGACGCGTCCAATGTATTCGTCGTCCTTGACCTCGCGGTTGTACAGATAAGCAGCCATAGTTCGACAGGCTATCGGCTGCTACTACCCCGCCGGCCAAACCTTCCGGGAGTCTGGCTTTTTGCTGCCATCGTGCACGGGGCTCCTCACCACATGCTGTCGGTGAACTCTGCTGAACTGGTACGGCTCACACGACGAGTCTCCGGATTTGTGGCGGCGGACGGGATCAGCGGACGTAGCCGCCACGGCAGTGACTACGAAGTCGACGCTGGCCAGCAGCGGGGAGAACAACCGTTGCGGGTCTTAAAGTTCAAGGCCGTAGCCCCGATCGCGGCTGCGTTGGCGTGGGGCGGCTTGCTGTCATGCCGGTGTCCGCGCCGTGGTGGTGTTGGTGGGCTTCGTTGGTGACAGCCGGATAGATGGCGACGTGGTTTTCGTCGCGGCCGCGCGTCATCGCGACGTAGGCCATCGCACGGCTGGCGCCATCGGACAGGATGGTCCAGCAGATGCCGTATTGGTTTGAGTTGCCGACGGTCATGCCTTGGGCGGCGTGCACGGTGCCGGCGTAGCCCAGGATGATGTGCTTGCGCAGGTACTCGCCTTCGAAAATGGCCCGGGCTTGATCGGCGAGCCGCTCGGCGGCGATCCGAGTGTTTTTCGCGTCGACGCTGACCACGCGCCAGCGGTTGCCGTTGCGGACCTGGTCGATCCGATCGCCCCGGCGGTAGTGTTTGCCGGGTTCGACGCTCAAGGTGGCGTCGTTGTGGCAGGTCAGGACGAGGTCCCTGGCGCGGACCTGCTGGTCTCGCGCCACCTGCACGCTCGGAGCATCGGGGTTGGTGAACCAGTCGTGGAGGCGCTGGTTGATGGCGTCAGCGATGTCCCACCTGTCGCAGAGAATCGCGACGTCTTTGCCCTCGCCGCGGGCGGCGATGTAGGCGGTGGTGGCATCAGCGGCTATCGCGATCGGGTCACCAGTGTGCAGCCGGTCGTGGGTGCGATACCAGCCGATGGCTTTGCGCAGCCGGCTGCCGCGCCCGTTGCGCAGCGCCAACGAGGCGTCGCGCTCGGCGGGGTCGCGCATCCGCCACACCTCGCTCAGGCGCTGCGACCACGGCAGGCCCGCGCACAGCTGCTCGAACATGCCGCCGCGGGCCTTGACCGGCGCCAGCTGATAGGCATCGCCGACCAGCACCAGCTTGGTGCCCGCCGCAGTGGCGGCCTCCAGCAGGCGCAGCAGCTCCGGGGTGCCGACCATGGCGGTCTCGTCGACCACCACCACGGTGCGCCGATCGAAGGTCAGCTGCCCGTCATCAAGGAGGTGCAGCGCCTTGGCGACCGTGAACCCGCGGTCACCGGCGTCCTCACGCAGCGCCTCATCCACCGCTTTACCGGTCGGCGCGAGCCGCAGCACCTCTTTGGCGGCGCGCGCCGCGGCGGCGCGCAGCGCGCGCAGCGAGTGCGTCTTGCCCGCACCGGCCGGCGCCTGCAGCGGCTGCACCAAATACGGTGAATGCCCGATGGCCGCGATGGCGCGCGCCTGATCGGTCGACAGCGACTCGAGGTCTTCGGTGCGCACCGCGAGCCGCGCGCGGTTGTCGACCGCGTCCACCAGGGCGAAGACGCATTCCTCCTCGGCGATCACCGCGTCCACGGTGAACATCTCATGGCCCTCGCGGTGGTGCGCGTCTCGGGGCGCGCTGACGCGCACCCCCACCGCGTCGACAACTTGCTCGATGCGCGCCCGCGGATCCCCCGGCGCGTGCACCGGCAGCAGCGCGCCCACCCACTCCACCAGATCCGCGCGCGTGCACGCCGGCTTGTCGATTCCGGCGACCAGGCGCGCCAACTGTGCGCGGTCAGTCAAGCGGCGCGGTGCGGCGCGCCGCGCGCACCTCCAGATGCGCGCCGCGATCCAACCGCAGGCCGCGCGCATCAGCGCGCCACTGCGCCCGCAGCGCGGCCCACGAGGTGGATTCCGGCTTGGCCGGCCGGGTGGCTTTCTGCGCGGCCGCCAGCTGCTGCGCGCTCGGCGCCCCGTCGACGAGCACCAGATTGTTGCGCGCCCACTCGCGCAGTCGCGACGAGCGCCGCGACCACGCCGTCACACACTCCGTGGCGATCCCGGCGATCTCGGCCATCCCGGTGTGCGGGTCCACCGGGTGCCATTCCACGCCGCGTTCGGCGTGCAACTCGTGACGCAGCACCGCCTGGTAAACGACCCCGGCGGCTTTGGCTTCGTGATACAGCGACTTCGAATCGAGCGACACCAACGCGCCGTCGGCGCGAGCCTGGCGGTTGGGCACGATCACATGGGTGTGCAGGTGCGGGTCCCCGCAGCGCGAGGTCTCGTGCTGGTAGGCGATCGCCACAAGACCAGGAAGCCGCTGCAGGTCCTTTGTGCCGGTGACCGGGTTGTGCACGCGGGTGTATCCGGCGTGCTGGTGCAGATAGGCCATCGCGGCCGTGACCGCGCGCCGATGCGCCTCGGACACCGCCTTATCGTTTACGCCGGTGGTCAACGCCCGCAGCAGCGACACACTCTTGGGCGCGGCGAAGGTCAGATCAAACCCATGAACACTGCTCTTCGCAAACGCCCGCCCGGCGTGGCCGTCGGGGGCGATACCGTCATCAAGCCAGCGCTGCACCACCTCGGGGTCGGCCGTGCCCCCATCGAGCGCGCGCCCGTCCAAGCCGACCAGCTCGACTGTGTGGGCGGCCTCCCCGGCGATCAGCCACGACGGGGCCCGGGTATCACCCTCGGAGTAGTACTCCCCCAGCCCCCCATTGGCTCGCCGGCGATCCAGGCCGTCCTGCGCGGCCTGGCGGGCGGTGTCGTTGTAGTAGTTGATGCTCCACCGCGACAGCCGAGAGATCGTCAACACCAGCGACCACCTCACAACATTGAACGAACGAAACCAGCTGTAGCGGATGGGATTTGGGGGCGCATGCAATGCGCCAGCAAATCAGTATTGCACCCCTTGTGCCAATGTGAAGGAAGAATTTTGGAGATGCGTGGAAGTTGAGACACGGTGAAATATGTTGTGGCCCCGTGGGTTTAGCAAGAATGCGATGGGATATTGTGGGACGAGTTGAGATAATAGTAAAGACGGGGCGATGGAGGACAGCGGGTAGATGGCGTGAGGCGTTGCGGCGCGCCGACGGTTCGCGCGGGGCAAGAGTCGAGTGCGTGTTGCTCTCGTGCGCCATCGTCCCGGGCTCGATGTGGCCCTGGAATTTGTGCACGAGCAGTCGGTAGGGCGAATTACAGTGGTGGAAGGCCATAACACGAGGCGGAGCACATGACTTACACCTATTCCGGAGCACGCGATGACCGGTCACAAGTGCCTGAGTCAAGAGTTCCTACCCCTCGGCGGCTTCTGACCATCGTGGAAGCGGCAGAGGCGCTAAGTATCTCGCGGTCTTCGATCTATCGTCTGTTTGACGCCGGCCAGCTTGCGTGGGTGCAGATCGGCGGATCGCGCCGGGTGGCGTCCGCAGAGATCGAGCGTTTCATCGCTACGCACACCGAGGCGGCATCATGATGCCGCCACTGAACGCAGACTGAGCAGGTCGCCATGGCTGAACGTCGCCAGCTGCCGCCTCAGATCAAACGGGTCGAACTCACCGCGCGCGATGGCGGCCGCCCCGTTGTCCGTTATCAACTCACCGTCGACGTGGGCGTGGTCGACGGGAAGCGCAAGCAGCTGAGAAAGCGGTATAAGACGGAGCGAGAGGCCCGGGCTGCGCTGGATGCTGTACGTGGCGATGTCGCCAAGGGCACCTATGTGCATCCATCGAAGATCACGCTCGCCCAAGCGTGCGAGGACTGGCTGGCTTCCAAGCACGGACTCAAACCTTCAACGCTGCACGGACATCGGGTAAACCTCGCGCCCGCACTCGCCGAACTTGGTGAGGTCGTAGTGCAGAAGCTGAGCAAGCGGCACATCGACAATCTTGTCACAGCCCTGCGTGCCGGCGGCCTGGCCTCTCCCACGGGCAAGTCGCGCAAAGCGTGGTCACCGCGATCTGTGAACTACATGCTGGGCCTACTCACCGCGGTGCTGAGGGACCAGATGCGGCAGGGGCATGTGGTTCGTAACGTTGTCGAGCTGGTCGACCGCATCCCTGCCAATCCGAAACCTCCAGACACATTCGCTCCAGCCGAGCTCCAAGCGGTTCTCGCTCATATCGACGGTGACCGCTACGCGATCGCCTGGCAGCTTGCGCTTACCGGGCTGCGCCGCGGCGAAGTGGCGGGCCTGCGGTGGAGTGACATCGACCTGGCCGCGCGGACGCTGCAGATCTCCTCGACGCGGCTCCGGTTCGGTAAGCACCTCGTTGAGGACACCCCGAAATCCCGCGCAAGTCGCCGCACCCTACCCATACCTGACCACCTGGCGGCCGCGTTTCGGGCCGCCCGCGCCATCCAGGCTGCCGACCGCCTGGCGCTCGGCGAGGACTACGAAGCGAGCGGATACATCGTCGTGGACGAGTGCGGTGCGGCGCTGAGTCCGCACGCGCTGACATCACGATGGGCGCGGATGCTCAAGGCCTCCGGAGTCCGGCACATTCGGTTCCACGACGCTCGGCACACCTGCGGCACGCTGATGCAAGTGCGCGGAATTGCATTTGATGCATCATTCGGTGTGGTTGGTGATCGGGAGTCGGTAAGGGATTTCGGTTTTGGAGCGGTCGCCGGCCCGGCCTGGCGGTATGGGCGACACGCCATCTGAGCTGGGGTGTGATCGCGGGGGTGGCATCTGATGACACGATGAGGCATCTGTTTCCGTTGCGTTTGATGCCTGATTGTGGCGTCTGATGTGAGGTGTGGTCGGGGGGTTTGGTGTCGGGTGCTCGGGTGGCCGGTTCGGCTGCGTTGACGGTGGTGACGGGTTGCACCCCGGTGCGTCCGGAGCCGGCGTTGTTCGAGGCGATGCTGGACGGGTGGCGGTCGCAGCAGCTGGCCCGGCGGTTGGGCGAGTCGATCATCGGTGCGCGCGAACGCACGGTCCGCCGGTTCGCTGAGTTCACCGGTGGCTGGCCGTGGTCGTGGACGGCGGGACAGTTGGAGTCGTGGATCGCGACCGGCGGGTGGGCGCATTCCACGGTCCGCAGCTATCAGGGCGCGGTCGCGGTGTTCCTGGAGTATGTGTGCGACAACAGGTATGGCTGGGTCGTCGAGTGTGAGCAGCGGGTGGGTGCCCGGCCGGCGCAGATCTGTCACGAGTGGAACACCGCCCGGCACGTGTGCGAGTACGAGGGGCGTCCGGCCCGGCGGCCGTTGACCCGGGCGGAGCTGCAGGCGTTCTTCGATGCTGCCGACGACCGGGCCGAACAGGCCGTCACCTCGGGCCGCAAGGGATGGCTGGCCGCGTTCCGTGACGCCGCGCTGTTCAAGGTCTGCTATGGGTTCGGGTTGCGGCGCCGCGAGGTCGCGATGCTGGACGTGGCCGACTTCACGGCGAACCCGGCTGCCCCCGAGTTGGGTGGGCTGGGAGTGTGTCAGGTGCGGTTCGGCAAGGCGATGCGCGGCTCCCCGCCGCGACGCCGGTCGGTCGCCGCGGTGATGCCGTGGGCACTTGAGGCGTTGGAGCAGTACCTGACCCAGGTGCGGCCGCGGTACGCCGCGGCGGCGCATCCGGCGCTGTGGTTGACCGAACGGGGTGGGCGGATCTCGCCGCGGCAGGTCGATGACCGGTTCGCCCGGTGGCGGGCGGCGGCCGGTCTGCCGGCCGAGTTGTCGGTCCACTGCCTGCGTCATTCCTACGTCTCCCACCTGATCGAGGACGGGGTCGACCCGTTGTTCGTGCAGCAGCAGGTCGGGCATTCCTGGGCGTCTACGACGGCCGTGTACACCCAAGTCGGTGCGGACGCCAAGAATCGGATGTTGCGTGCGGCGTTGGATGCCGCGTTCGGTGCGGAATCATCACCGGGGTGAGTATTGCGGTGGGGTATCACTGGCATCTGCGGGCCAAGATGGCGGCGGCCGGGATGTTCGCGACCACAGATCTGGTGCCGCTGCTGGCCGAACGGGGGGTCGTGCTGTCCCGGGAGCAGGTCTACCGGCTGGTGGCCCGGGTCCCGGAACGCTTGTCGCTGACCACGTTGGCGGCGTTGTGCGACATCCTGTCGTGCACCCCGGCCGATCTCATCGAGCCCTACCGGGTCACCCGTTCCCGGCCGACCCGGGCTGACCCGGCCGGGCCCCCCGCGCCGCAGCGCCCGACCCGGGCCCGGGTGGGGCCCGGTACCGGACGCTGAAAGCCGATGCCGGCCAACGAGACTGGATGCCCGGCCTGCGCCAAGGGGCGGTTGTGCACCGGTTGCGGGCGCAGGCGGATCACCACCGCCGTCGCGGCGAGGACACCGGGCATCCCGATGGAAGTGCTCAGCGCTGCGCTGGACGCGGTGGCCGGCCACTGGGCAGCCATCCGGTCATTGGCCGCCGCCCTGGCCGCCGATCCCGATGCGCTCACCGTCGGCGCGCCACCCGTGGTGGGCCGCCTCGTCGGGGAACTGCAGGCCCGCGGGGTAGACCTGCCCGACCCGGTCTGCAGCCGGTGCGGTTGCACCGGCAAGCCACTGACCCGCTCGTCGGCCGGGGGTGTGTGCGCCCGCTGCCGACGCCGGCAACTGGCGACCGCGTGCGTCCGGTGCGGCGTGGTCAAACCCGTCGCCGGCCGGGACGGGCAGGGCCGGCCGGTCTGCGCGCGGTGCGCCGACCGGCCGCAACGGGTCTGCGGCACCTGCGGACGGACCCGACGGATCGCCCGCCGCGCCCGCGACGGCCAACCCGACATCTGCGATTCCTGCTTCCGAGGGCACGAGGCCCTCTGCAGCCGTTGCGGGCGGCGGCGGCCCTGTTCATTCGCGTCCGGCCCGAACCCGATCTGCGCCCGATGCGCACCTCGGGCGACCGCGACGTGCGCGCACTGCGGCGCCGACCGTCCACCGACGGCCCGGTGGCCCGAGGGACCGGTCTGCGACCCCTGCTACAACGCCGCGCTGCGCCGCCGCGGCACCTGCGCCACTTGCCAGACCGGGCGCCGGCTCGTCCACCCGCCCGGACCCAACGCCACCATCTGCGCCGACTGCGCCGGTGTCCCGGTCAGCCACACCTGCACCGACTGCGGGATCGAGGACAGAGCCTACGAACGCGGCAGGTGCGCACCCTGCGCACTACACCGCAGAACCGCGGCCGCGTTATCGGGCCCCGACGGTCAGAGGCGGCCCGACCTGGAACCGGTCTACCAGGCGATCACCACCACCGACGCTCCACGCACCGCACTGAACTGGCTGCGCAACAGCGCCGGCGCGGCCCTGCTGACCCAGATGGCGACCGGCGCTGTGGATCTGACTCACCAGGCACTCGACGAGCACCCACGCCCCGGTGTCGCCGGATACCTGCGGGCCGTGCTGGTCGCCAACAACGTCCTGCCGCAACGCGACGAACAACTCACCGCCACCGAACAATTCCTCAACCGCACCCTGACCGGCATCACCCGCGACAGCGATCGCCGCCTCGTCCACTCCTACGCCACCTGGCAGGTCCTACGCCGCCTGCGCGTGAGCGCGGCACGAGGCGACCGGCCACGCACCTACACCCATCACGCCCGCACCAACATCAACGCCGCAATCGACCTACTGAACTGGCTCGCCGACCACGCAACCACCCTGGCCGACACCGGCCAAGCCGACATCGACACCTACCTGGCCGGACAACCGCCGTCCCGCTACCGCGTCCGCGACTTCCTCCAATGGGCCGCCGCAACCGGTCACACCGACCCGGTTACCATCGCCGCCCCGGGCCGCAACCCCGGCCCGGCCACCGACCACGACCAACGGTGGGCCCAGATCGCCCGGCTCCTGCACGATGACACCATCGACCTCACCGACCGGGTCGCCGGAGCACTACTGCTGCTCTACGGCCAGCACCTGGCCCGGATCGTGGCGATCACCCACGACCAGATCAAAACGCAAGGCCCGCAAGTCTTTCTCCGACTCGGAACCGACGACCTACACATCCCCGAACCCCTCGCCGGGCTCATCGGAACCCTCGCTCGCGACGGCCGCCCCTACACCGGAGTCGGCACTCCACCCACCACCCGCTGGCTGTTCCCCGGACTGCAACCCGGCAGACCCCTCACCGCCGCCCGACTCGGCGAGCGCCTCCGCAAACTCGGGATCCGAGCCCAACCCGGCCGCCGCGCCGCACTCACCCACCTCGCCGCCCAACTACCCGCCGCCGTCATCGCCGACCTCCTCGGAATCCACCCCACCACTGCCGTCCACTGGGTCCACGACGCCGGCGGCGACTGGAACCGCTACGCCGCCCAACTCACCCAGAACACCAGTCACCAACCATGACGAATGCCTCACGCCAGCGGTGCCCGCGGCTAGGCATTCGCAACGTTCGAAGATTGCTCGTTACCAGTTTGCGGGCTGGCATCAGCCCGAAAGTGATCAGTGAGCGCATCGGCCACGCCAATGTCGGGTTCTTCCTGGAGACCTACGCCCATGTGCTGGGAAACGACGATCGCGAGGCAGCGGAACAGGCCGCCGAATTCCTGCTCGGCGACGCGTGGCAGGACGGCGAGGGCTCGACATGACCCCCCTTCGCCTTGAAAAGTTGCATATAACACTGGAGTTATATTAATGTCGATGGCCTGGGATGTGATCCTGCTAGAGGAGGTTGAAGCCTGGTACTTCTCGCTCGACGACGAAGCGATGGCAGCGGTCACCGGGGCCATCGACCTGCTCGAGCTGGAAGGACCAACGCTAGGCCGGCCGACGGCGGACAAGGTAAAGGGATCGAAGTTCCACAGCTTGAAGGAGCTGCGGCCGGCGGGTACCAGCATTCGGATCCTGTTCATCTTCGATCCGCGGCGTCAGGCGATCTTGCTGCTCGGCGGGGACAAGGCAGGCAACTGGAAGAGCTGGTACGACGACAACATTCCGGTGGCCGAGCAGCGGTATGAGAACTGGCTGGCGAACGAGGAGGTGAATGATCGTGGCACGCAACTGGCGTGAGATTCGTGCGGAAGCCATCGCGCAGGGAAGGGTGGACCCGGCCCGCGCCGATGTCGCGCGCAAGGAAATGCACGACGCCGTGCAGGCGCAGCGCCTTGCCGACATACGCAAGGCGCATGGACATGCCCGCCAGGCCGACGTCGCCGCCATCATGGGCGTTTCCCAAGCTCGGGTATCGAAGTTGGAGAGCGGCGACCTTTCGCACACTGAACTCGGCACGCTGCAGTCGTACGTGGCCGCACTCGGGGGAAGTCTGCGGATTATCGCCAAGTTCGGTGAGAGCACCGTGGAACTGAATGGCTGACGCGACGACTACCGAGGCGGACGCCCCAGATTCGTAGCGCGCTGCGCTCATCGCGCTATCGTCGGCAACCGTGGTTGGTGTTGGGATCGAGGCCCTTTGGTAACCGGCGACGAGGAACCGCAGTCCGAGGATGCCCTCAAGGATTTGATCGTCGCAATGCTTGAGGGGATTCCCAGGTTCTTCGTTGGGGTGGAGATGCCCAAGATCAGCGACGGCAGCCGCATGGCCGCCGATCAAGCCGCGACACAAAGCCTTCGTCTCAACATGCCGGTAGCCTGCGCGCACTACCTAGACAGCTCGGCGGAACTGCTCGGGTCCCTGCACCAATTGATGCTTCCGCGTCCGAAGGAGTTGCAGCTCCTTCGGTTCTCGCTTTACCCGTTGATCCGAGGCGTGATGGAGTCGAGCGGTCAGACTGCCTGGGTGCTGGGACCCGAGCAGCAGCGTGACCGCGTCTTACGGCTCCTGCAAATACTGAAGGCCGAGCTTGACTACGACGGTAAGACCGTTGACGTCCAAACCCGCCCTTTCGACGATGACCCTCCGAACATGCGCGCTCAAGTGCAGGCTTTCCGCCGCGACGCCGCTCCCAGACGACGAATGCGCTGGCAGTGGATCCTTGAGACCGCCGCAAACCTAGGGATCGACCAGGCCGAGTTCGAGCACGGCGTTCCAGGCGGCTACGAGGCCTTACTTCGGCAGGCTGGTGCTGAGCAGGGCATCGACGGTCCGTGGCGCGGCAGGTCATGTGCGGGCGGATGGATGTTTGTCAGCGGGCTGACGCATCCGTCGTTCCACAGGTCATTCGGCAGCTCCATCAATGAGTCTGAGGAGATCGACGGCGAGTTCGTTTTCTGGACTCGGCCGGACCCCAAGTTCGTCTTCCGCACGCTCAAGGCAGCGATCAATCTCCACATCGCCGCGATGAATCTCTTCCATCAGGCCTGCGCCGCCCCGACGCCGCCCGGGCCCGACGATGCCGACAGCGAGGGCAGCTGATGTGCCGCGACGCCTATTCGCCGTGGAAGCGAGCGCGAAACTGGGTGACAAGCAGGCAGAGCGACCCCATTCCAGCGGCGCTGACTGCTTCCGGAGTCTTGATCAGCCTGGCCGCTCTAGGCATGGGGTGGGGGTGGTGGGCCAAGCCTTGGGACTCAACCGGGTTCAGCGTGAACCTCCTCGCCGACCTCGCTCTCATCGGCCCCACCCTGCTCCTGTCAAACGTCATCGTGGTGCGCGTACGGGCCGCAAGGGCGAGAGCACGAATCGAACCCCTGCTCCAACAGGTGATTCACGTTGCTCAGTCCAGCATCCAAACGGCCCAACAGGCCTGCGACATGCTGGGAGTGGAGGTGTCGTTAGAGATGGTGCCCGAGCCGATCGGAGACCCACCGGAACTCCAGCCGTGGACTCTCTCGTGGCTCGAAGGCGCGTTGAGTGATGCGCGCTTGGCGCTGCCGCCTGTCACCCAACGAGGAAACCTGCCTGAGCAGTTGGACATCGATAATCCATTCGAGTTCCCGAGGTTCGGCTTGATGCTTCGGCTCATCCGTCAAATGGACGACTTTCATCCCATGCCGCGGGCGATCAGCGCAGCGAACGAGGCCGACGATTGGAGCGACCGGTGCGGTGTCGATTTCTTCTACTACGGCTACATCGGCCCTAAAACTGGCGCCACGCGTGACCGGAAGATCGGGTTGGCGCGGATCCACCACGATTCTTTCAACGTGCTCAAAGGCCGCACCGACATCTCGACAGCTGGTTACCTCGATCTAGTGGACCAATGCCTGGTCCGTGTGCAGGCGATCACGATGAGGCTTGCCCAGGAGCTACCCAAATCGCTGCGCCGGTGACTGGGTTCGCTGTGTCGGCCTCGGTCACCGGTTCGGTCCCTGACGGGCCTCAGTAGAGCTTTCCGCGCCCAACACAACCAACCGGTCTGACCTGCGCTGATCGGGAACCCGGTCAGGTCGTCCAGCGCGAAAACGCCCAGGAAGTCTCGTTCGCATCGAGTAGGTGAGGCCCACCCTCCTGCCCGACGATTTCGACCTCGGGAGCAGCTTTAGGCCTAGCGCTGCGACGCCTGGCACGCGCGCTCGATTAGCGCAATCGCCAGGCTTATCGCGGCCACCTCGTGGACCGCGGAAAGCTCGTTACCCACCCTAATGTTCCCAAAAGCGTTCCCAACCTCCACGAAAATGGCCCCCGGAGAGATCTCCGGGAGCCATTTCACCTGGTAGCGGGGACAGGATTCGAACCTGCGACCTCTGGGTTATGAGCCCAGCGAGCTACCGAGCTGCTCCACCCCGCGTTGGTGAATGCCAGGTTACCGAACG
>Ga0078972_1006167_pt1 | contig 28994 bp, 21 predicted proteins | sample YelNatPaOPGAMG01_FD_67568 | JGI IMG/M metagenome (GOLD analysis project Ga0078972, IMG submission 67568) | Hot spring thermophilic microbial communities from Obsidian Pool, Yellowstone National Park, USA - OP-RAMG-01 (SPADES assembly) (version 2) | ecosystem: Environmental > Aquatic > Thermal... | reverse complement strand
GTAGGATCTGCATACATATGCTTGATGCTGCTTCAACCAGCTGAATTATTAGGTATCTAATTGAAAGCTTCTCGAAAAGGGCGAGTTGCGTGAAGTCTTTAGATGATAAATCTTCAAGCGTCTGAACCGCGTCATTAATTTCTCTGACCCTAGCTTCAATGATTTCCCTGTTAACAGACATTTTTAACCCTTTCAACTTTGGCTGTGCCGCCTGAAACGCAGCACAATTAATGCTAACCTTCAATAAAAGCTTTAGCGATGCCCGCGCGTCTTTTCCACCAGTAGAAAAGTGTCCGCAACAATAAAAATTGAGCGTGGAAAGAAGGAGAAACTTGACAGATTCGTCGCCTACCTCCTAATCAGAGAAGGCATAAAGGTAACTCTCCAAGAAGCCCTAAGTCTAATAATAGGTTACGCCTTAGAAAACGAGGATGAAATCATAAGAAGGTTAAAGGCGCTTCCACCACTTGAGGAATATCCTGCATGGGGTAAGAGATTCTTCAAAACGCATAGATGAATTTCTTTACAGTAGATAAACTGACGACGAACACCACCAAAGGAGCAAGGAACTAATGAGAAGGCGTTAAAAGCGGAGTTCGGAGCCATTTACACGTCAGACTAAGTCATAGACGAAGCCGTAACAACAGCTCTAATGAGGACAAGAAGACATGAATTAGCCTTAGATATTGGAAAATACATTATTGAATCTCCAAGGATAAACAAGCTCTGGACGACAAAAGAAATCTTCGCGCGCGCATTGTTAGGTTGAGAGGATGAAGGTTGGACGAATTAGGACGAGGGTCACTCGCATCGGAAGGATTGATGCTAGACGTGTCTTAGCTCGCTGTAAGGTTGAGGATGAGAGTTAGTGGGCGACTGTTTCAAGGAGGCTCTTTGAAAGTTTGGATAACTCCTAAGGCTGTAATGGTGAACATTGTGGCTGATGACGCTCAATCAAGGGTTGTTGCAGCAGACATTGTTATATCCCATATGCTGATGAACCTCTAATAAGTGATAAGCTCGCAGATGTCGCTGGGAAACTGTGGAGGTTCAGATGGAGCCAAAAGATGAGATATTAATTTTAGTCCTAGGGCTCTCCGAATGTGAGAGGGAAGTACAAGCCTTCCCTGCTTATCAACCGAAACGTATTGCTCTACGATACTCCTTCAGGATTGTTATCTTGTTAGGGTTTCGCTAATCTTCAAAATACGCTTTTTATTTGCGATTCTAAACTCCTTTCAAATTATCATCTTATTTTGGATTTTAATGCCCTTTATTATGCACTTTTTGCCAGCCGTTCTAAACCTACCCCTCTCCGCGGCTACAGTTTTCGGCTTATAAGTGCGAGGTTTATTTAAGGATCCCCAACTCTTCGTCTGGTTTTCTCTTGTTGTTGCTGCTAAGGGATAATGGTTGCGTTCACGTTTTTTGGTTGCGAGTACCGTGTGCTTGAAAATTAGGTTTAATGAGTGATGTGATGGCTATAGGAGACTTGACAGTCGACTTAGTGTTTCGGGGTTCACTTTTATGTGGTAGTTTTTTCTTCCGCCGCTTGTTGTTGTGATGTAGAAGTCTTCTCCTTCTGAAAGTTTGCTTCCGTGTAGGAGTGCAAGTATTGTTCTGCATATGTTTACTGTGGTTATTTTCTCGCTTCTTATTCTTTTTTCAATTTCTTCCTGTAGGACTCTCAGGTTTATTGTGTAGACGACTTCAGATTTTTCCGGGCACGCGCAGTGCATTTCCATATCTTTGAGTAGGAATTGGACTATTTGATAGTATGGCATCTCGCGTTTCTTTATGAGTTTCACGTAGTTTATCAGTGGTATTGGAATTTGCGGGATTTCGGACATGTAGTCCTTCTCCCCTCGTCCTTGTTAATATATAACAAGAGCTGAAATTTTAAGGTTTACGTTTCTGACGGTGCGATTTGCCCCCTATGTACAAACAGTTTCTTAGAGTTTGAAGATTCAGCCATTATTGTTATTTTGCATGATGCTAGGTCGTAGCTTGTCCACACTGCCCTTTGGTCTAGTCTTCGTAGCCGTCTAATCATGTGCCTCAGGTGGTTAGCGCTTACTTATAATCTTCTGGGCTTAGCGGATGACTGCTTATGGCGTATGCAGTTGGTTATGCGTAAAGCTTTAAGTATAGTTAAACGTTAAAAAAAGAGTAAGGAGCGCTGATTTTTAAAGTTGCTTGCGTTTCAGACGAAGTCTAATAGCTGTTGCCGATAGCGTAGCCGATAATAGGAATATTAGTACTAGCGTTAAGGAGGAAAACTCTGGAATAACGCCTGTACCGAATATGTAGACTGTTTTTGTGCTGAACGGTACGTTAAAGTACAGCATAGTGTGAGTTGAGTTTATAGCCGTGACTGTTACTTCTACTTCTTCTCCCCCAACTATAACAAGCCAGTTTCCGTCAGCCCATAGCAGGTCATTAGGAATAGTTATGTTAACAAAGCTGGTCGTATTGTTACAGCCCGTAACATTGAAGTGTAACAGCATGTGCTGTTGATCGAATACCATAGGCACTGGGGTAACAGAAGCGTTGCTAACAGTTATTACATAGAACGTTTTTGTGTTCCATACGATTGGATGAACAAGTATTTCATGTAGCTGGTAATAGCCATTTTGGACGTTATGTAAGACTTCTTTTGTTTCGAAGTCAAGCAGTTTCGTATCATTCAACGATAGTTCAGATAATCCCGGAGAAGTTGTCACGTTAAATGCTATTGTAGCCAGTGTCCCGCTTCCATATGGATAAGTTGTCGGTGTAAGTGTAATGTTCATTTTTATGTATCCGTCAACTTCTGTATGATTGAATGTTGTGTCGCCGAACTGACTTAGAAAGTCTCCTTCCGTCACATTTAACACTTGCAAAGAATTGTTGTCATAGCATAGTCTAAATTCAGCGTAGGTCATGTTCCATTGAGCGTCTAGATCATTCAAGGTTACATTAATATCAAAGGTTTCGCCAACGTGAGAAGCCGTATATTCGCTTGGAGTTATGGCTAATGTGGGTAACGGTAGGGGACTGTAGACATATTGACAGCCCTTTGCAGAAAGATAAGGTACGTATTTACCGTCCTTGTTGAGGAAGAATTCGTCGAAGAGAGGCGTTATTGTTATATTAAAGCTTGTTTCTTTGTGGAGGATTGGCAAGAATGTTATTGTGGCAACTGTTCCGTTTCCCTCGGGGAAGGGTGGGTTATATTTACCTGTGGCGTTAGGGAGAATGAGTTCGCCATATACTGCCCCTCTGAAATCAACGTAGGAAGTGACAAATGTACCATGAGGTGCCCACGTAGTATTGCTCAAGAAGTCTCCTTGAATGATTTGTTCTACTTCGAGGTAAGTAGAATTGTAGTTTAATATGAATTGTATGCCTATGAGGCCAATGGTTTGGGAAACATTTTTGACGATTATGCTAACATTGAAGGGTCTACATTTCCTTGATTCGTAAGTGCTAGGCGAAGTTTCCAACCAGATACTCGGTGTAATTGGTGCAGCTACGTAAATGATTGTGTAAAGCCCATCTTCCTTGGTGACATCAATGTCGTTGTTCGAAGGGTCTTTGAGGTATGTGTCGATGTTGTTTATTGACAACGAGGACGTTAACTGTCCATCCGATGGCGTCTTGGTTATGTTGAATTCGATGATTGCGATTGTTCCGTTGTGACCCCAAGGAGCCTTCGGCGGCAGATAACCATTCAACACTGCTACTTTTATGTAGCCGTGGCCGGCGTCGACGTGTACGTAGCCTGGATCCGGAGGGTCAGGCAATGCCGTGATTTTGGTTGCTCCGTAGTAGAAGAAGTTTTGGTCCGACAGGGAGGGAACGTACCATGCAGTCACGTTAAGTATAGTATCGTTAAAGTGCAAAGTGATTTGAGCGCCCGCTATATCCACCGGAATATCAGCACACCAGACGGTAACATTAAATTTTGTGCCAACAGGAGTGGTCTTGTTATATGTGTTGTTCGAAGGGTCTAGGTAAATTCTGGGTTGTAGAGCTTGTGCTGGATGTATGAAAGCATTGAATGTTATAGTTACTAAAGTAAATGCAAATAATCCTATCGGAATGTTTTTTGCATGGAATCTGGTTTTCCTCAATTCATTCACCTTGGAAAATTGTTTATAGGCTTTCCTTATAAAAGCTTTTTCTTGAATGACAACAAAAATAGGGGGTTAAGGCTCGCCTCAGCATGTTTTTCCATAGTTTATGTAAATGTTTAATACATCTGTTAAGTCAATCTTGTTATCACGATTAGTATCTGCATCTGGGTTCCAATTGCGGGCTCCAGGATACGAACCGAAAGCCAAAGAAACAATGAGTACGTCGTCCAAATCAACCTTTCCATCACCGTTCAGATCACCGAACAACCGTACCTTGAAACCTGTACTAACCATGATGTTGTTTGTCTCGTTGTATTCAAATGGAACCAGGGTGGCTTCGCCCTTAATCGGGTATGTGTGACACTGTAGCAGTGTTGAAGTATTGAGGCTAAACTGTGCCTTATACTCGTTTCCTGGAGGCAAATTGGTGACGTGAACCATTCCTATTAAGGTGGTGTTGCAATAGGCATTTATGTCGAAGCTTTCAGTGAACTCTCCATTGTTTCTTGCTGTAACATTAATGTGAACGGTCCATCCTTGGAAAGCCCAACTTTCTGAAGTTACGCTTACTATTGCTACGTCGTGGAAGTGAGTCATTATCCAGACCTTTCCATCTATTAACGTATTATCGGTTGTGTCAAGTTCGTAAGGAACAGGTTCTGCTTCTGCTTTGATAGTATAGTTGCCTTCGGGGACGCCGATTGTGCTCCACTCGAAGATTATGCTTCTTTCTTCGCCGGGTGTGAGGTCAGTCACTGTTATTGTCCCTATTACGTGACTGTCATAGTAGGCGTGAACGTTGAAGCTTTCGGCTACGGTTCCCTTGTTCTTAACGGTTACTGTGACGTTGATCGGCCATCCTGGATACGCCCATGTTCGAGAGAGCGTTATATCAGTTACTGCAACGTTACGTATTGCAGCCATGAAAAATCCATCATACACGTCGTGGGGAATTGGGTTGCCATAAGTGTCCATGATTTTCGTGTTTGTTAGGTTGAGTGGCGTCGCCCCTAGGTTATCTACATGAAATGTCAATGTAGTAAGAGGCGTTGGACTGGAAACCGTAATTGGGGTTGAGTAAGCTAATTTCATCCAGACAAACCCAGCAGTATCGTTAGCAATGAGGTCTAAAGTGGGATATTGCCCATTTATGCTTAGAAAGTTTAAGCCTATGACACTTATTATGTTGGTGTTGTAGGTCAGGTTGAACTCGCATGTTTTCATTTCCGCTATGTCGTCGATTGACACGTTGATGTTGAAGTTCGTTTGACATGGGACAGCGTCTGGAATTACTGTCTCAGGGGGATCAACGAATATTCTCGAACCTTTAGGTGGGGAGAAAACAAATACTGCATGTAGTGCATGGTTAGAGTTCATTATTACGTTTATTGGATTGGAGTAGTTCCAAGAGTTGTCGAGTTCCCAGTGGTCAAGAATATAGTTTGTTGCAGGAATGGCGGTTACCGGCACTATCGTTCCAGATTCATAGGTCCATATTCCCGGCACAGGATCCGTTGTTCCGCCTGAAGTTGTGGAGATTGTTAAAGAGTACACGGGACCTGGTTTGCGTATCTCGTAATATCCATCTTGTTTAGTGACATCAATGTTAACGTTTGAAGTGTCTTTAATATAAGTGTCATCATTGTTTATGCCCAATGTGCTTGAGTATTTTCCTTGCTCAGTTGGAGCTGCGGTTATGTTGAATTCGATGATTGCGATTGTTCCGTTGTGACCCCAAGGAGCCTTCGGCGGCAGATAACCATTCAACACTGCTACTTTTATGTAGCCGTGGCCGGCGTCGACGTGTACGTAGCCTGGATCCGGAGGGTCAGGCAATGCCGTGATTTTGGTTGCTCCGTAGTAGAAGAAGTTTTGGTCCGACAGGGAGGGAACGTACCATGCAGTCACGTTAAGTATAGTATCGTTAAAGTGCAAAGTGATTTGAGCGCCCGCTATATCCACCGGAATATCAGCACACCAGACGGTAACATTAAATTTCATCCCTACGTAAGCTGTGTCTATCGTGTAGATGTTGTTTGAAGGTTCTAGATATATTTTGGGCATTGCAGTAGTAGCTGAAGAAAATGTACAGGTGCTTACTAAAAGCATTGTTATTGTTAGTGTTAAGCTGATTAAAATTTTCGCGTTTTTAAACTTTACTTTCATTTTTCCTTTCTCCTTAATTAGATTTGTAATGTCAGTTTTTTAAAGGTTTTGGAGTTTACTTCCATGTTTTTGCAACATTATAGAACATGCAAAGCAAAAAAATAGAAGATTTATGGGTCATGTCCGTAGTTCAAGGCTACTCCGAGGTAGTCGTCGAGGTCGATTTTGTCATCGTGGTTAAAGTCGCAGGCGGGATTCCATGTAGGATACCCTGGGAAGGAGCCGTAAGCTATTGCAACTGCAAGAACGTCGGCTAGATCTATTTTATTGTTGCCGTCCACATCGTACATTTTAAGCGTCACGTTTAACACTTCGATTATTGCAGACACCTGGTTTGATCGTCCATCGGCGTCTGTTACGGTTAAGGTGACTGTGCGGTTTCCAAGCGTTCCATAGCTGTGATATATTATGGGGTCAGTAACTTTAATGTCGCCTGTTCCATCGCCGAAGTTCCATGTGTAGTTTTGAATGGGGCTGAAGCGTTGCGTGTTTGCGCACCAGCCAGTTGTTGATTTTGAAGCGTTGAAGGTCGTTATTTGATTGATGTAGGGTTTTGTGGGTGTCCATGTGAAGTTGGCTGTTGGGCCGAACTCTGGATAGATTGTTATTGGCTTTGATGTTGTGCTCCAGAGGCCTTCGTTGTCTGTTACGTTTAAGGTGACTATGAATGTATTGGCTTGCAGGTAATTGTGGGTTATTGTAGGCGTTGTTTTTGTTTGTTTCGGTGTTCCGTCGCCGAAGTCCCATTGGTAGGATGTTATTGTGTCGTTGAAGCCTTCTGGCGTGGATGAGGATGCATCAAAGTTAACTGTCATGTTCAAGTACGGTGTTGCAGGCCAGTAAGCGAAGGATGCTTGCGGCGGATATCCGGCGCTGTTTTCAACGCTGAATGTGGTTGTTGCTGATGAAACTGTAATTGAGGATGCTTGGCCTAAAACATGAACATTGTAGGTTCCTGCTTTAGGGTCTGGTGGCAACGTTATGCTTGTTTTGTATGCTCCTGGCGTTGTTTGCGGTGAAGGTGGCGGCAGTGACGGGTAGTCCATCAGGCCTTGCTCGGTTCTGCTGATGCAGAAGTATGCGGTTTTTTCCAAGCTTAGAGCTAATCCTCCTGTTATTGGTTCTTTGCTGTATACGTTGCCAACCAAAAGGGCTTTACCTGAACATGCCCACTTTGGAATCTCAAACGAAAAACTTGATGTTGCCGTGCCACCTGGATCCATTGTTTGCTCGAAGTAATGGACTGCTATGGGCACTGTATTTGCGTCAAAGACGGTGATTGTTCCATAAACTAGTCGTGAAGTGAGTTGCAAGTTTTGAAGACATATCCCTGCTACAACTGTTGTACCTATTCTCACTGTGTTTAATGGATTATTTCCCGTGTCCTTTAGAGTGAGCCTAGTTATGTTGATTGGCCATGCTTGGGTTGGTGTTCCTATCTGTAGTGTTCTGAAGGCTTCTGGGTAGCCTAGTGGGTTGTTGATTTGGACGGTTACTACAAGATCTGTGCCTGGATGGTCGTCTAATGTAATGTTTCCTTCAATTATGATTTTTTGTCTTAAAAGATATACTTGTTTGTCGGTTTTGGTTGTTACTGTCAACCCTGGACTTGGTGAAGCAGCATTGTAGGTTCCTAGGGTTGCGTAGTGTAAACTTGCCATTGTAAGTATTAAGATCATTATGGTGGAAAGTGATATCGCAAAAAGTTTTTGTTTATTGTTTTTAAGTTGCATCTGATTCTCCTCAATTGTTAGTTTGACTGTGAAATGTCTAATAAGGCTTATGGAACATTTCTGTTAAAAAAATAAAGGGGGGATATTTGGGTTTTTGTCTGTCTAGTATGGACCTATCTGGAATTCTGGGTATGGGGTATATTCGTCGCAGTAGGGTTCGCCGCCTTCAGTTGGGTCTTTATCGTAGGCGCTGACGTGTACATGACCGTAGCCTGCGTACGCCCACTTTGGAATCAGTATTGACTTAGTGAATTTAGCTGTCTTCCAGGTGCAGAATGTTGCTCCTCCAATTGTTCCTGTCTGCGTGGCCATACCGAACGGTACGCCCAAATCATCTGTCAGCACGATTGCGAACAGTATTGGATATGTCTGCACTGAGTGGGTTTCGTATTCGACTGTTACCTCTACGTACTCGTCGTGTATGTAGTAGAATTTGTCTGTAGTCACTTTGGTTATGTAGACTACGCGTTCGTAGTAGAATATCATCGTGTCCATGATTATTCCATCTGCTAATGTTGTTGTTGCTGTTATCTTCCATATGCCAGTAATACCGTCTGGGTCGTCGCATGGCCATGGCATTCTATAGACATATTTTGCGATGCCGTCTTTGTCCGTTATTGCGGTGAACTTGGCCCAAATTTGCCATCTTTGCTTCTTAACTAGTGTGCCGTTTGGAAGTTTCTCGTATGGGCCTTCTATTTCAAAGCCTACAGGTTTGGATTGCACTGGCCACCAGTTGTAGGATACGTATGCGTACAGTGTAACTTCTGATTGTGGGAACACTAGGTCCATCCATTGGTTTGCTCCTTGTCCGCCATAAGGTGCTGGGAACGGGTCTGGATATCCTGTCCAGTAGCCATCGTTCATGGCTCCACCGTAAAGGTCTAGGACTCTTCCAGGCATGCTGAATGGAAGCATTGTGTAAGTTCCATTCACGTTGCTGGCTTCGTCTATTGGTATCCAACTGCCAGTTCTATCGAGCGCCCAACAGCCTGGGAACAAGGGCAATAGCCCTAATTCACATGTGAAATTATTTGGACATTCTTGTTTGATAGCTTTGAATCTTATTGTGACTACTGATCCTGTGCCGTTTGGCCATGATGTTTGGTCGTAGATTCCGTTGCTCGGGTTTGGCAGAAGCATCTCGCCTACCATCACGTGTGGACCCAAGCCGTCACTTTCAACTGTCCCTACGAAGAATGTGCCGTGAATGTTCCATGCAGGATCCTGTAGGAACGGCCCTTCAGTTATGCTTACAACTTCCAGTAATTCTGGATCGTAGGTCAGTCTGAACTGGACTCCGATGAGATACCATGCAAAGGATAATCCTTCCGAGGTGGGTCCGCCAATCACAACGTTTACGTCGAATTCTTTGCCTAATGATGGTTCAGGTCCAAGCACCGTGTCCTTCGGTTGAACTTTGAACAGCGCCATGGGCAGAGTCATTAAAGCGTAGATTTTAACTTGGCCGTTGCTCGGAGCAGACGTGTCGACGGGTCCGACGTGGTCCATTAAGACTACGTCAGAGAAGTCTAATGGAGAACCATCATAGTAGCCCACTGGATAGGGTGGAGTGTTTGATTGCATCATTACTGTGAATGTGATTGTTGCAACAAGTGCATCATCCTTCGGAGTTGTCGTAGGATCGCTAACGTTTATATCCATATAGTCAAGAACCGCCGGGTCTGGATTAACAGTGAACGTTATGCTGTGGTTTCCCCAGTTTCCATCAAAAGTGACATTTGACTCACCACCTAGTACGTCTATTACTGTGGCATTGTAGGTTAGCTTGAAAGAGGCGCTTGTTAAATACCATGCTTCGGAGAGGTTCTCTATGTAAACTCCAATGTTGAAATATTGCCCTACGGCAGATGGTGGGTATGGTCCGTACTCTTTCAATGTCGGCTTAACACCCATGTGAGCTGGCCCTGGCTTTTTCCAAGATATCGTGTAAGAACCATCTTGTATAGTGACTGGAATGTTCTCGACCGAAGGATTTTTGAGGTAAGTGTCAATATTGTTTATTCCCAAAGTGCAACTCAACTCTCCCAGCTTGTCTGGAAGCTTCGTTATGTTGAATTCGATGATTGCGATTGTTCCGTTGTGACCCCAAGGAGCCGTAGGAGGCAAACCACCCTTCAACACTGATACTTTTATGTAGCCGTGGCCGGCGCCGACGTGTACGTAGCCTGGGTCTGGAGGCGTAGGCAATGCTGAGTATGGGCTGGGCATGAAGAAGCTGGAGTCCCAATATGGAGCCCACCATTGAGTCACGTTAAGTATTGAGTCGTCAAAGTGTAGCGTAATTTGCGCGCCAGCGATATCCTGATCAACGCCTGAACATGAAACGGTAACATTGAATTTTTTGCCTACGTACGCTGTGTCTGTGTCGTAAATGTTGTCTGACGGAGTTAAATAGATTGTACCCGCTGCGTAAACATTGGGAAATACTGCGAAAAGGCTTAATAAGAACACTATTAGCACTGTCACCGATAGTAGTTTAGTTTTTTTCATTTTCTTTTCTCCCTTCTCCTTTTTCAGGATATAAAATATCCTTCTCTAAATTTAAGTATTACGGAATTATCTTCTATTCGCGACAGAAATATTCCAGAAACGTGCTTATTCCTTCACATGCCATCCGTCTCAGGATAGACCAACAATTCCGGAGTTAGCAAAGAACAGAAAATAAAAGGGGAATTGAGGGTTTCGTGAAAGCCTTGCTACTTATGAAGCTACCCAACCGAACTTTAGAGCGATGGCTAAGTAGTCGTCCAATTGAACTTTGTAGTCGTGAGTAAGGTCACAGATACTATTCCATCTTGGATGACCTGGGAAGCTACCGAAAGCTATGGCTGCGGCCAAGACGTCGTCTAAGTCAACCTTTAGGTTTGGTGTTATCAACTCTTTCTTGTAGGGGTATGCCTTGAAGCCTATGTCATCATAGTATGTGCTTCCACCAATGTCCTCTGGTCTCGTTGTGTACAATTTTAATGTGTATGTTTTTGTTCCACTACCGATTGAGGGTACGTTCCAGTCGACTGTAACTTGTAGAGTGTGGTTTCCATAGTTGAAGTTGTATGTTATGTCTTCCGTGTGAATGTCGCCTGCTGCTATGCTTATTCCCGTTGTGCTAGCAACTATCGACCCGTCAATGGTGACTGTTTTGTTGGCCTGCATGACGTCTGTCTTGCACAGGTTATAGATTTTGACGCTGAATGTGCGTGTTCCATTGCTAAATCTTCCTGGTAGGTCTACGAAGACTTTTATTGGTGTGTATTGCCAGTAGTTGGGGTTGGCGTCTAGGACTACACGTACGCCTGTGGTGTGCTCCTTAAACTTGAATGGTCCTGACCCGACAACGTTGGGGTCTGGCTGTGCTCCATAGACTTTCATGTCTGCAACTGTTGACGCATCAACTATTGGCTTCCATATGTGTTTAGGTATGACTACGTTTCCTATAACCCATCCGACGGCCCAGACTGACTGCACGTCAAGTAGAACCTCAATCGTGTATGGGTCAACTATGTAAACTGACCTCATCATTTGAACTGTTGGGTACCACCATGGTGTTGGCAGACCCTTAGCGATTAGGTCATTGCTTATCTCCACGAGTGTGTAGTATACGTCGTTTATTGTTAGTGGTGTTCCATCCTGCCAGTAAATGTCGGGTCGAAGCGTTACTGTAACCTTACTCTTATTTTCGCCCGCTACTGAGTCGTACCACAGTCCAGGCACCCACTTCTCGTAAAGTTGCGGAACCCATTCACCTAAACTGTATGGGTTTCTACCTGCGCCGCCATCGTAGATTCTTCCCAAAACCTCCCAGTCCCAGTACCATTCGGCGTATACTGGGTTAAGCTTTTCAACATCAGACTTGAACCCGTAGTGCACGTATATCGGCGGGTAAACTGTTGTGTTTGTTATCATGTTTTGCGTTGACCACCAACTGTTAACGCCGAAGCCTTGCTGGTTTACGAGGTGCCTCCACTCCTGACCTGATGCTTCAACTGGAACCTTCTTGTAAGCTTTTGTTCCTGAACTGCACCACAATGGTATGCTGTAGGCTCCGGCTGCAAATGCCTCCTGAGCCTTCATCGTGTACGTTGTTCCTTCTTCGTACGTTAATGCAAACTTTATGTGCTCTAGGAATCCGTCGAGTAATGAACTGTGGATGTTGTCGTAGTTTGGAGGTTTGCCTGGATGCCAGTACATGTCGCTGTGGTACAAGTCGTACAGGTAGTCAGGGTCTGGTCCTATAGATATCCAGCCTCCAGTGTAGAGGTGGAAGTTCTTGGCGCCCATAACGTTGTCTGAGCAGACTGCTCGGACGTTCGGTTTGTAGTCAACATGGATTTTTATGGGGTCACTTTCAAGTTTAATCTTGTAGTCGTCTGCGAATGGAAGCCTGTTACTTATGTCGTCGCTTCTAGCGTAGAATATTAGCGTTAAGTCTTCTCCCGCGTCTTTAACGCCGTTGCCGTTTCTATCCCAGTACCTCCACCCGTCGGCGCCCTTCGGAAATCCATGCGTGTCAAGGAGCTGTGCGGCCGCTGTTATATCTCCAGTCATTCCTCCATAAGTTAAAGCCTCAAGTGAACCGCCCACTGTGATGTTTGGGTGGACGTAGGTTGTCATGTATGTTGGCACTGGAGTCCACATTGGCAATCCGAAGCCCTTTGTAATATCGTAGACTATGTAAGTTCTATTCACGAGGTATGCCAAAGCCTGTCTGAACTCCAGAACAGTACACGGGTTGAGGCTTCCATCTGGCAGTGTCGCGTTGTTGTTAATGTCAAGGATGAAGTATCCTGCCTCTCCACCATAGTTAGTAACCACAAAGTCCGGATTGCTGACGAAATTGTCGTAGTAAGCTTTTGTCAGAGGCCAATCTTCTATGTCCAAGTGTCCGGCAAGCATGTCGTTCCATTCTGCTGTTTCATCAGAATATATAGGGATCAGTATACCCTTAACGTGGGGCCCGTAAAGCTCAGAATTGTGGTCGTCCGATGTAGGCGTTATCACCCAAGCACTTGCAGGAGCTATCTGAACTACCATCATACAGATTGCCGCTAGCAAACCAAGCGTTAGAAACAAACTTTTCAGCTTCATTTTTTCTCCTCTCTCCTTTTTAAGCATGTAATTAATTCCCAAGTCGAACTTAAAAGCTTTATGGAAAAAAGTTACAGTAAACTTAATAACCCGTTTCTGTTCTTCTTCTAGTAGCAGAGAAGCATTAAACATAATGTTTAAGGTTGATTTTAGCCATGAAAAAGTGGGCTGTGGCGCTAGGCGCGTTTTTTCTGTTGCTAACACCCCTGCTAATTTCAGCTTCCAGCTTAACCTTAAACAACAACATTGTCGAGTTGGCCGGCGAATATGTTTCAGATTGGATGTGCAGGGGAAACTTCACAGAGGGGCAGACAATCATTGTTTCCATAAGGCAGAACATAAACTGGAGTCGGCTGGTTGATGCGGACAGGTTCAAATACGTGTATTTGGAAATTGTTGACCCAATGAATGGCAGCGTAAAATACGAATTGGAATACATTCTCCCTGAAGACTCAATTGCACTTAAAGGAACCTACGCGAGAGTTCTTGACGTGAATGGAAACGGCTTAAAGATTGAAAAGAACGAAACGGTCTTCGCTGGAGAGTTCACAGCCGGAGTAGCCAATTATAATGGCACATACATAGCCCGCATAACCGACATCTATCCACCTGCACTTCCATCCGATAAACCCTCATACTTTGCACTTTTCAAGTCTTGGAATGAAACGGTGCGCCCTTACGCCGCTCTCGTGTACGTTGGCGCTGCAATGCTGCCTTTAGGCTTAATTCTTTTAGCCTCAGGCTTAAAAAGTGCCCATCAAAGGCAAAGGCGGAGACTACCCAGTTAGGAAACAGCTTTTAAATCAGCGTCTAAGCCTAAGCTTCGGATTCAGTATCTCGTCAAGTGAGAACCCTAGAAGTATGAAGGCCATGGCTAAAATTGCTATGCAAAGTCCAGGGAATACAACCCACCACCAGCTCAGCTGCCCTCCACCCTCAAACATGGCTTCATGGAGAATTCTGCCCCAACTCATTCTTGCAGGGTCATAAAAGCCTAAGAAACTTAAGGCGGCTTCAGTTGTTATTGCACCTGGAACGGACGTGGCGAGGGTTACATAGACAAGGGACATGACATTTGGGAGAATGTGCCTGAAAAGTATGTGAGGTGTTCCTGCACCTGAAGCCTTAGCAGCCTCTATGAAGGGCCTTTCTTTTAAGCTTAGCACCTGCGACCTTACAACCCTTGCAAAGCCCATCCACCCGAGAAAGCCCAAAATTAATACAAGGTTTTCCAACCTTGCGCCAAGCACAGACATCAGAACAAACATGAGTGGGAGGAATGGAAGCACCAGGAGAAGGTCATTAAACCTCATGAGAAGCTCGTCGACAATGCCTCCACGGAAACCGGCTATGAGCCCTATAACCAAGCCTATCACAACTGAAACAGCTGCCGAAAGGACGCCCACAACAAGCGAAATTCTTGAGCCGTATACCAGTTGACTGAAAATGTCCCTCCCATACTGGTCCGTGCCAAGCAGTCCATATGCGGATCCCTTACACATGAAATTAACATTGTCTATAAAGATGTCTGTATGTGCTTGAACATTCGGGTCCATGTCATCCTCAAAACTTATTTCAAAACCCAGCCTGTAATATCCAGGGGTGTCGCTAAATGTTTTTCTAATAACTTCTGTGGGACCAGAGGTGCCTGGATACACGTCAACCCTTAGGTTAGGATCATTTGAGTCAACGTTGACGCTTATCCACTCGCCCTTTGAAAAAATTATGGTTCCATTCTTCTGCACATAGGTGCCACTTGAGAGCGGCCATAGAACCCATTTTTGCCCATCGGACAACCTCTGAACGAACACTCTAACAGTTGGAATTGCAACGAAGTACTCCTTCGTGACATCCTCCCATATTATCTCGCCCGTTGTATAATTGTAGCCTTTGTAAATCTTATCAGTCTTCGTAAAAGTTGTTCCGTTAACAAATATTGCCGCTCCAACGCTGAAACGCGCCGGAACCCCGGAATACGGGTAATAAAAGTCGTAATAAACTGTTGCGTTGCCAAAACCATACAATACGCCAGTTTCAGACCTGACGAAGCCCACCGTTAGGCTTCCATCATCAATTCCGAAAACTGGCTCCCAACTTACGTTAACATGGGCCGACCCACTAGTCCAGTTCCAGCCGCCTGTTCCATTCATAAAATTTCCATTTTTTATCACCTGTATATTTTCAGACAAGTTGGGGTTGCCCCCAAGCCATGTTGGTAATTGCTTTAGCCAGATTGGGGCGGCATCTTCACCCGCTAGGCCTTGGCTTAAAACTGGATCCTTATCTGTCAGCAATGGCGCTGCAACAGCCATAAAAACAAAAGCGAGAATTATAACGAGGCCTAAAACCCCTCTAAAATCATGAAGTAAGACACGCAAAAACCTAAAAAGCCTTTTTATGAAGAACTTTGACTTCTCCACCGTAGTTGCCATACTATCACCCGTACTTAACCCTTGGATCCACAATACCGTATAGGAGATCCGCAACAATGTTAGCGATTATAACGCAGAGTGCGATAATGTAGAATATTGCTTGCATGGCAAAATAGTCTCCAACCTCCACAGCTTCATAGATCCAACGTCCCAAACCCTCCCATGAAAAAACCGTTTCAGTTATAGTCGCCCCTGAAAACAAGAAACCAAAGGAAAGTGCAACACTCGTTATTATTGGAAGCGAAGCATTCTTTAATGCATGCTTAAATAATACTTTTTGTTCATCTAACCCCTTAGCCCTCGCAGTCACAACATAATCTTCCGTCAAGGTTTCAAGCATTGTTGCTCTGGTTAGCAACGTATTGCCGCCGAAGAGGAATATCGTAAGCGTTAAAACGGGCAAAAATGCGTGCTGTATAAAGCCACTTAAGAGCGTTAGAGTGCCTGAGAAATCCATTGCGATGACACATGAAATTGATGTTCCATTATTTAGGATGCTAACCTTGTAGGCTTGAGGAAATGCCACATTCCCAACCCCCCAATCTGGCGGAAATATGTGCCCTGCTGGGAACCATCTTAAACTTATGCTAAAAATTGTTATAAGAACTAAACCTATCCAAAAAGTTGGGAGGGACCCTGTTATAAGTGATGTCACCAATATGCCTGTGTCAAGAGCTGAACCCCTCTTATGCGCCGCAACTACGCCTAGGACTACGCCAACTATTATAGAAAGTGTTGTTGCGACACCCACTAAAAGTAGGGTCCACGGAATCCTGTACATGATCTCATCTGCAACAGGCGTTCCCTTATACATTGATGTACCAAAATCCCACGTGAGCATTCTAGTAACGTACGTGAAGAACTGAATGTAAATTGGTTGATCTAAACCCCACTTTTGCTTAAAAGCTTTGACAAGCTGGTCATACTGCTCTTTTGATATTCCTCTTGATGGAACAAAAAGGTCAACGGGATTTCCGGGCATAACCATAAACAAGAAGAAGTTAACAGTCAAAACTAGTAGGAGAAGTATAATAGAATAGGCGAGCCTTTTAATAACATACTCTCTTAACCCCATAGAGATCAAAATAAAATAAAAATAGCAGTTATTTAAGCCTTTGTAAATTTAAAGCGGATGTTGATCCACCATAAGTCCATCAAGAATGAACCAGAACTCCTCCTTGAGTCTCACAAAATTTTCCTGTTCTCTTAAATTCTGCAAAACGACAATTCCCACGCCAAAAATAGTTGTTATTGGATTAAAGATTTTCAGCAAACGTGAACCTTTTCTCCAATAGGATAATAATTCACAGTTAACTCGCCCTCATTCTTTTCAAGCTCAACCGCAACCGACAGTTAAGGTTTAAATCCAGGATAAAAGCATTTATTTTGCCTCTGCATTCCAATGGCTGAACCTCAATTGACAAGCTGAATTTTCATAAAAGCCTTTCGCAAAACATTAGCTCAAAACTTAAATATAAAGTTGCTTACTTGACAAGTGATGTCGATACTATCCGTAAGTAAATTAAAAACCTACTATCAAACCCAAAGGGGCTTTGTTAAAGCAGTGGATGATGTGAGTTTCGAAGTTGAAAAGGGACAAGCTCTCGGATTTGCAGGAGAATCCGGATGTGGAAAAACAACTGTAGCCTTATCAATCTTAAGAATTCTCCCCCCAAACGCAAAAATTGTTAACGGAAACATATTTTTTAAAGACATGGATGTCGCAACATTAGATGAGGCAACGCTAAGGGAAAAAATAAGGTGGAAGGGTATATCCCTAGTATTCCAAGGTGCAATGAATGCGTTAAACCCAGTTTATAAAGTTTCAGATCAGATTGTTGAGGCAATTCAATTACATGAACCCAATGTTGAAAAAAGGGAAGCATATGAAAGGGTTGTAAAACTCTTCGAGCTCGTAGGGTTGGATCCTTCAAGGGTTAACCACTATCCACATGAGTTCAGTGGCGGCATGAGGCAACGTGCAATGATAGCTATGGCGTTATCATGCAACCCTGACGTTTTGATTGCGGATGAACCAAGCACAGCCCTAGACGTTATTGTTCAAGCTCAAGTGCTCCAACTTTTGAGGTTTTTGAAGCAAAAATTAAATCTGTCGCTAATAGTCATAAGTCACGATCTATCGATAATCGCAGAAACCTGTGAAAAAGCAGCCATAATGTATGGAGGTAAAATAGTCGAGTATGGCGACATCGTTGCAATATTCAAGAACCCATTGCATCCATACACGCAAGGCTTGCTTTCAGCTTTTCCTGAAATAGGCGCTCCGAGAACTAAGCTTGTTTCCATACCTGGATCACCGCCTGACTTATTAAATCCTCCGGCAGGATGTAAATTTGTGGAAAGATGCAAATATGCAATGTCTGTTTGTAAAAAGGTTGATCCCTCACTCATCGATGTTGAGGAAAAACATAATGTTGCATGCCACTTATATGCAAAATCGAGGTGAATACATTGGAGGACACGCTTATCCGCGTTGAGGAACTGAGAAAATGGTTTCCAGTTCGTATGGGATTCTTCCAAAGCGTTGTTGGTAGAGAAAAACTCTTTGTCAAAGCTGTGGATGGAATAAGCTTTGACATTAAAAGGGGAGAAATATACGCTTTAGCTGGAGAGAGCGGAAGTGGGAAAACAACTACAGGCAGGCTCATACTGAGGCTGACAGAACCTACTGGGGGTAAAATATTTTACAAAGACAAAGAAATTACATCTATTCCTCCCAAACTGTTCGGTGTGTACAGAAGGAAAATGCAGATAATATTTCAAGATCCATATGAATCGCTAAACCCGCGAATGACTATAGGCGACATAATTGCGGAGCCATTACACGTCCAAAAAATATGTAGGGATGAGGGGGAAATCAAGGAAAGAGTTCAAATAGCACTTGAAGAAGTTGATTTGACGCCACCGGAAGAGTTCATTTTTAGATATCCGCATGAAGTCAGCGGAGGTCAGAGACAAAGAGTCGCTGTTGCGAGGGCTCTTGTCTTGAGTCCGGAATTCATCGTGGCAGATGAGCCTGTGTCGATGTTAGACGTTTCAATCAGAGCTGAAATTCTAAACTTAATGGTAAGTTTAATGGAGAAGCATAAAGTTACTTTCCTATATATAACCCATGACCTTGCATTAGCAAGACACCTTTCAGACAGAATTGCAATAATGTATCTTGGAAAAATAGTTGAGAGGGGATACACTGAAGATATAATCTACGAGCCATTACATCCCTACACAGTGGCGCTAATAAACGCTGTCCCCGTGCCAAACCCCGAATCTAAACGCGCCGAAGTCGTAATCAAAGGCGAAATCCCAAGCCCAATAAATCCGCCGTCAGGATGCAGATTTCACACGAGGTGTCCAAAGTATATAGGGGACATATGCCGCTTCAAGGAACCACCCCTTATTAATGTTGGAAAAAATAGATATGTTGCATGCCATTTATACGCTTAAGTTAACTAAAAACATGGAGGAAATGTAAAATAATGAAGAAAACGCTCGTAACAGGAGAAAAATTAATTTTAAGCATTATGCTCCTTTCAATTTTATTTGCTGCTGTGGCGATTTTTTCACCTTGGTGGACAATTAGAACCTCGACAGAGGCAGAAACAATTACAAATTCATCTATGACTGTCGACTTCAACTTATTTGGAACGATAACAGCGACAAGTAAAGATTCTAACTCTTCGGCGCTTATAACATGTCCAATCGTCAACATCACAGCAGAAGGAGACTACGCAAAGCAGTTATCATCTACGTTTAGCACTGCTTTAACCTTAACTGTTGTTGGGCTTACACTTTCGGTGGCAACAATACTTTTATGGATACTCACAACAAAAACTAAAATTCGACTTGGAAAATACGTATACCTTATAGGAATAGCAGGTGCAGTAATTCTATTCGCATCTCCAATGTATCTCATGGCCAACATGGACCTTTCAAAAGCATCGACGATAAGTCCCATTCAAGTACCTTCCACATTCGTAAATGTTGATCCCTCAGAAATTAAAACATTTTGGGGATCAAAACAGATACCAGCATCCACTCAATATCCAGCGTGGGCTCAAAATCAAAGGTTCTGGATATGGGGGCCATCTACAGGATGGTACCTCGCATATGCAGCCTCACTCATAATGGGATTATGTTCGCTTGTTATATGCGAAACTGCCAAAAAGCACGAGTCCCTTCAGACACCCACTTTGCCAACACTACTATCACTCGTTGGCGGCATCATGATACTCTTGAACGTTCTGATAATTGGCGTAAACCAGTCCCCGATGATAATTACAACGTGCACCTTTAATCCTGTTGAAAATGCCTTTAGCTCGTCAGCTCCAATGTGGGCAAGGATAGCCTTTGGAACATTTGAACACGCAAATGGACTTGAAGCCCTATTAGGAGTAATACTAGCGGTAGTGATTGTCTACTGCTCGTTAATTGATTTAGTCACAACTAAACATCAAAAGCTCTACTCCACGCTTATTATAATCCTTTCAGCTATTAGTCTCTTATACGGTGGAGGCTTCATATTTGGCGCAATTCTAGCATTTATAGGCGGTGCTTCAATTTTTGAGAGAAACAAAAACTTCAGGGAAACTTTCATTGGAAAACTTCTCTACGTAATGAAGGCAGATTCAAACCTTTTCAGACAAACCCTCGCTGGAACTTCAGTTAAGAGTGTAGCCAAAGCTTTACTTTTCCTCAATATTCTTAGCGGTATTGGAAACGCATTATATACCTACAACGTAGAAAAAGTCCTCGGCGCAACATCGACAAAAACTTCCTACGAAATACTCCTAATGGGAAAGCTGCACGGTGATATTTCCATAATATCAACGCCTATAATGTTTGCTGGCTTCGGAATAATAAAGTGGATAATATTATCCTTAACAATCTTCATCATTGGAGTGAAATTTTTTGGAGAGGAGGCAAATCTGCCGGAAATAGCCAAGTGCACGGGCTTAGCCTACGCTCCGATAAGCCTTCAACTATTCACGCCCTTCGTATTTACAAGCCAACCATACTTGGCTACATGGCCTATGATGGTGTTCCTGTTAACAAACTTTTGGATGGTCCTAATCCTAACAATAGGATTGAAGCATGTTTTAGACATATCACTTTCAACATCTCTTGCCACAGTAGCGCTTTGCGGCGCAATTTATATTCTAGTAAACTATATGGTTTTCATGCCCTTACCAATACCATACATAATAAAGTTCCAGCTTCAACCACAAGAACTAACATTAGGCGCGGTTTCGCTAATTATCGCAGCATCACTATTGTTTCTAGGGAAAAAAGCTAGCTGAACTCTCTGCTTTTCTTTTCTTCTTCCTTGCGCTTAGCAGTTAACCAGTCCTTGTATCCGCTTACGACACCCCACAAAACAACTATTATGATCGTTGCCACCATGGGTCCCCAAATAGGAGGAAGGAAAAGGACAAGATATACGACGATAAAGGGAACAGTGAAGATCAGAGCCGCTAAGAGAATAATTAACCAGAACCACTTTTCCTTTAATATCCATGACATTCTCAGCCCACCAATTTATATAAGCACTAATCAAATATAACGTTTAAGCTAGAAGCAGCGCGACCCTGTTTAAACAAAATGCTATAGCCAAACTCTCATCTTTTCTTTTTGTTATTTGCGGAACCGGCATTTAACATTCAGCCTTTTTAGGTTCTTACGCATGTGATACTCCTTCCTTTTAAGTTCACGCCCTCCAAAAATAATTCGCACAAGCAAAGCTCACCCATGTGGAACTCCATTTTTCATAAAATAAAAAAGAAATTAAGATATTACCGTTCCTCAGGCGCTGATAAAGTTAATGTCGACTCCTTAATTGGAATTGCTTCCCCTTTGGAGTTGAATAGCATAGTCCCAAAAACTTGATCATATGCAATTTTAGGTATGCTATAATCTTCTGTGTAATAACCGAAAGTTATCGTCGCTAAGGTTCCACTACCATTTTTGCCAGCAACATCTCCACATAAGGAGCCCCCAATTAACAAGAGGTTTTTAATGCTATCTGTCGAATTTAGAAAAAAGGGAAAGCCGTCACCAACAAAACCTCCTGAAGTAATTTTCAGTACCTGCATTTGACTTGAATTGTAGGCTATGCCAACCTGCCAAGCGTAAAGATCAGCAACATCATTAACTTTAAGAACCATTGTAAAATTGCCTATAACCTCCGGCTCTTTACTTGTCGGAATGCTCGGCAAAGACGTAAAAAGTGCAAGTACATATCCTGATCCACACGAAAAGAGCACTAAGGCAACTAACATCAGGCATGTCCTCAACTTTTTGTTCTGAAAAGCATTAGAAAGCCCCTTCGCAAAATCCCTATTTTGGTTATCATTTGAAAAACCATTAAGCCTATAAAAATGGCCATCCTTAATCAAAACGCCGCCGGCACAAAGTTCCCTAAGCCTTAAATTCAGCGTCTTTCTAGGAAGTTTCGTAACGTGCAACAGATCGGTGAAAGTTCTGGGACACTGTTTAGCAGCACTTTTAATTAACCCAAAATCCATCTCTTTGCGGTTCTCTAAATTTATTGTAAACCCACAGTTTGGACATCGCACTTGAGGCATACTTATCACAATGTTAGAAAGCGCAGCAGAGTTATAAAAAGGTTAGCGTAAAAGAAACTTTTCAAATTCAGCTTACAACAAGACTAAAAACAAAAGGAGTTTCTATGAAACGCCTCATGAAATCACGTCATAAAGTAATAAAAAATCGATAGTATAAAAAAGAAGGGGGGAGTTACGATGCCCTATTAAGGACCAGGGTTCTGTACACATCCAAAGTTCTTGGCGTATATATAAACGTCTTTTAAGTCTACTTTTCGCGCGCTAGGGTGTTGCTAAATTCTTGGTTTTGACATTTTCTTGTTTATTGGTGATGTTTGAAGGTGAGTGTTCGTTTAAGGGATGTTCTTGCTTGCCTGGACGATTTGGAGGGGTTTGTTTGGGAGCCTTACAGGCATGAGGGTGCTGGTAGGCCTCCTAGGAATCCTCTTGGCATCTTGAAGGTCTTAATTGTTAAGCGTTTTAGGAATATTCCAAGAGACCGGCAGTTGTATAGGCGGTTGTGGAGTGATCCTGAACTTAGGGAGTTATGCGATATAGAGGGGCATGAAAAGCCTTATCATCCATCCCAGCTTACGCGTTTCAGACAGCGTATAGGCCCTGAAAGGCTTGAACGCATAATGGAAGCCTTTGTTGGAAGGCTTAGGGATGCGGGAGTTGTTAAAGGCAGGATAGTGGTTTGCGACGCCACATTCATAAAAGCCTACAGTAAGCGAGACCCAAAAGATGACTATAAAGGCTATAGCGATCCTGACGCTAGAGTTGGGAGGGCTGAGAAGGGTTATAGGCTTGGATACAAGCTCCACTTGGCTGTAGATGCCAATTCAGACCTTCCATTGGCGGTTATAGCTGCATCAGCAAACGAAAACGAGAAGAAGCATGCCCCAAAGCTTATAGAGAAAGCCATACAAGCAACGGATAGGAAAGTTAGGGTTTTAGTGGCTGATTCACAGTATTCAAGCGGAAAGCTTAGAAGGCGCATATCCTCCCATGGAATAAACCTGGTAATACCCTACCCGTCAAACCAGAAACCAGCCGAAGCCGAGTTTCTACGCGTAGACAAACGCTTCAAAACCCATGGGTCTGAAAGGCTGAAAAGGCTTTATAGGCATAAGGCTTCAGCCGAAAGAACCATCTCAAGGCTTAAGGAACATCTAAGCCTAGAAAATCACAAGGTCAAAAGCCTAAGAAACATCCTCCTCCACGCCTTGCTCTGCGTCATAGCCATGCTACTCACAGCCTTAACAGCCATAAAGCTCGGAAAACCGGAACAAATAAGAGCAATAACAAGACTAACATAAAATTAACAAGAAAACATCAATTTAGCAACACCCTAGCGCGCGTACTTTTAATGCAATATATTTTGTGTAAAAAATCTTTTTAACTTTTCTGAAACTCTGTTCTAGTAAGCTCACGAAATATCTCATTCACTTTTCTATTTTTCCAAGATGCTCCCTTAAACATTTCAATAATTCTTCCACAGTTGTTATATCTTCAGCTGTTTATTAAGCCTATTGCTAACTTTCTTCCTTTCGTGGGTGAGTTAATATGAGAAGGGCTGTTAATAAAATTATGAAAAAGTAGGGTTTATGGGTCTGTTTTTCCGTAGTTTATGGCTGTCCATAGGTAGTCTGCGAGGTCTATTTTTCCGTTGTCGTCTATGTCGAGGTTTGGTTTGTATTTTGGCATGCCTACTGATGAGCCGTAGGTTATTGCAACTGCGAGGACATCTTCTAAGTCGACTTTTCCGTTGCCGTTTACGTCTCCGACGATTCCCACGAAGACCCAGCCATCAATTAGCGTGTTATCTGCTGTGTGTGTTTCGCCCTGAACAGGCCAAGCGTAAGCGCTTATTGTGTAGTTGCCCTTAGCAAAGCCAGACGTGTCCCAAGTGAAGGTTATGGTTGTGGAGTTTAGGCTTGTTAGGGTGATTTGTTTTGTTTCTATTGTGGTTGTGTTTGCGTAAAGCGTAACATTGAAAGTTTCTGTGAAATCGCCTTGGTTTGCTATTGTGACGTTTATGTTCATTGTATAGCCTTGGCATACTACGATTTTTTGTGGTGTTATGTTGGTTGTGGCTGTGTTGTAGGCTTCTTTTATGGCTCTGTTTGTTATGTATGTGAAGACTGGTAGCCATCTTTGGATTACTGTTTCGATTTGGTTTGGTTCTGGGTTGAAGTATTGGAATACGCCTTTCTCCCACCATGTGTTTGGTTCTGGTCCTGGTTCATATTGCCATGCGGTTTCGTTTGTGTAGATTTCGCATGTAAAGGCGAAAGTGCTTGAGTTAGCATACATCCAGTCATTAAATGTTCCAGAAGGGAGACCTCCAAGACCTGTTAGATACCAAGGGGCGCCTACAAAGGCTGACAAATTCTCTGCAACTTCTATGAAAGTCCAGTTATGCGCCTCGTTAGTGTAACTGTATCCAGATCCTATGTATTCAGCCCCAGAATGAAAACTTAAAGCGTATTTGAAACTGTGAGTGAGAGCCAAGTCCCTTATTGCTCTTGTTTCTGGTTCTGAAAAAGGTTCGGGTCCTCTGTATGTTTCGTCCCACGAATTTGGGCTTCCACCAGCGTAAGTGATGTTCCAACCATAATTTCTGTTTAGATCAACTCCTCCAATCGAGTCTTCGTTATATAAGCCGTCGCCGTCATCGTCTATGCCTTCCCATCTTATGAAATAGTAGTTGGTGCTATTCATGAAGACGAGGTCTTCTATGTATCCATCTCCGTCTTCATCGTCTGGGGGATCTTCATCCAATAAACTGTCTCCATCTTCATCATAGGGATGAGTGTTTTTGCGGTGCCACTCGTTTTGGCTTACGGCTTCGAAGGCGTCTATGTTTAGTGCTGGGATTATGTAGATTTCGCTGTAGTTTAGCATGTGGGTTATGGTTTCGTTTACGCCGAACTTGGTTGCTGCTTGCACTGCGAAGTATAGGGGTAATTCTGCGCTTATGAGTTCACGGGCGTGATGATAACCAACAAAGAGTAATTTTGGCTTGAGATGCGTGTTGGATTCATTTGTTAATCTTAAGCAGTAGATGTCTTGGTTTTGCCAGCTTTTGCCAGCAGAAAATACGTCTGCGATGTTTGGATATGTCTCATTTAAGTAGAGAAGGGTATTGACGATTTCTGTATAGTTGTGATAATGAAACCAATCTCCCCATGGTGGAATTGTAGCTAAATAAAATGTATGCAGAACGTCTGCGAGAAAATTGACCGCAAGGTTCAGTGATTCTCCGCATCGATCTTTAAAAGTTTGGTTGCTCCAGTCATAGTATTGGTCCATCCACACACATGTTAAGTCTCCATCTACGTCAAATGTTGTATCGTAAGCAAGCGTTAATGCGGCGTCGTAAGCAGAGATGGTGTCAAGGCTGCCATCAAAGGCTAAGTATGTATTGAACTCGTCATCATAGCTATTTGTCCGTTCATTCACATAACTTTCGTAATCACTGTGATGAATTTCTGGACCCCAGTCTGTTCCAACGCCCATCACATGTCCAAACACGCCCACATCAACAATGTAGTGGCTCATTATTCCAAGAGTCTTTACAGCCATTGTAACGTTGCCATATTTGATATAGTTTAGGGCATTATTGTATTCTGTTTGTGCTCGCGTTGCACATACACCATCTTGTAAGCTTTCATCAGCCCAATAGTAAATGTGATGCAATGCTACGTCCCCTATGCCGTCAGGAGCCCCACCATTGTCAGGCAATTCTGTTCCATACAAGTAAGCAGCCAAATTATCCAAGATGTATTGTTTTTCCTCATTTGGCAGCCAGTCTAAGGCATGCTGGGCAATCCAATCATGCGTGCCATAATTTGGATTGTTCGGGTCGCTAGAAAAACCACCATTAAACCAACCAGCCGCCGGACTGATATTTAGTATTATGTGCAACATGCTTGTTAGAAGCATTATTAATATTATTCCTGAAACTTTTTTCTTTTCCAATTTCACCTCCACCATTTTCTCATCTTATTCCAAGGAGCCTAAGCCTTAAGAATCCAGCCCATTAGCCTTCTACACCACTACATAGCTAAGACCAACAAGCCAGAAACTAAAACCTAATCTCCCTTCAACAAATAATTAACCCCATAAACAATTTAAAAAGTTTACGGAACTTTGTTCCATAACACCCACCACTCAACACCTAAACTATTAGCACAATAGTTAACATCAAAAATTTCTTCAGCAGTTGCCGCTCATCAGCTACTTTGTCAAGCAAATTTAAATAAACATCTAACCCTAACTCCATAACAGACAACGCGACCAGAAATGTTAAAATTTCACAAAGAAATACTAAAACAATTCGAACCAGTCGGCAAAAAAGCAAAAATAATACTCTTCGGCTCACTAGCCAAAGGCAACTACAGACTAGATTCAGACATTGACCTGGCAATAATAACAAAAGACAAAAACTTAATTGAACTAGCCTCCTCTATAGCCGACAAAATACTCTCAGAACACGGAAAACTTGTAACCCTCAAATTCATAAACGAGAAAGACTTTGAAGAGGGAAAAAACCCACTTATAAGCGAGATTAAAAAGGGAATCGTGATCTATAATGGAGGAAAATGTTAAAATCCGAATAAGAGAAGAATTGGAAGTTGCAAAAAGAAGGCTGAAAGCAGCCAAACTTCTCTTCGAAAAAAGCATGATAGAAGATGCCGTAAACAGAGCCTACTACTCATTCTTCCACGCAGCCAAAGCCATGCTTAACACATTAGGATTCGATGCAAAAACCCATTCAGGCCTAATATCAGAATTCGGCCTAAGAATAATAAAAACAAACCTATTAGACGAAAAATTTGGACAATATTTTAGAAGGGCTTTCGAAATGAGGGAAAGCAGCGACTACGAAATAGGCATAGTATTCAGCAAAGAAGAAGTGCAAACGCTTATCAAAAACGCGGACGCATTTCTGAGAAAAGCTCAAGAATTCGTAGAAAAAAGACTTTAAATTTCACGCTGTTGGTTATATTTGACTGCACGTGTAATTCAGAAACTTTTTATATATCTATATGCATACACAAAAAGTGATAGAAGATGGCTAGAACCATAGCAGTTTCAGACGATGTTTACGAACTGTTAGTGAAATCTAAACTTCCAAACGAAAGCTTCAGTGATGTCATACGCAGATCCCTTAAAAGAGGAATGAAACTCAGCGACATTGCAGGTTCGCACACCATCAGCAAGGAAGATTGGGAAAGGGTTTCAAAAGCATTTGAAGCCCAGCGAAGAATGGACGAAGAAAAGAGGAAAAGGCTACTGGAATAATTTGGTGAAATTTTGAAAATCTTCGACACAACGTTTCTGATAGACTTGGTAAATGGAGATGAAGGCGCCGTAAAGAAAGCCAAAGAAGTAGACAAGGAAAGCACATTCAAATCTATTTCCGTAGTTACTGTGCATGAATATTTGCGGGGAATCTACTACCTATTCAGCCATGACGAAAACTTATTAAAAATTAAACTTGACAGGGCTGAGGCAGAACTGATAAGATTTGAAATTTTACCATACACCTATGAAATAGCCAAAAAAGCCGCTGAAATAGATGCAAAACTTGCCAGAAACGGCATGAGTATAAGCTTCTCGGATATAATAATTGCAGCAACAGCACTCCACTACAAACTAACCTTGGTAACTAGAAACCTTGAACACTTCTCACGAATACAAGGACTCACAACCGAAACGTATTAACTTGCTATTCAGCGATTTTCTTCAATTGCTTCTGATACATCTCAACAATTTCACTTACAGTTGTTGCATCCTCAGCCGCCTTATCAAGCCTATAATTCCCAGTAAAACGTGGAAAGCGTATTGCCAAACCGCTTCCTTGGCGTATGGCATTCATGGCGCATGTGTGGATTGGGCTTAGAGTTATTTCTGCGCCTAAGACTTCGATTACTGCAACTGGTTCAAACCAAACGTCCGCCTCAATCATGGAGTTAACTCTTGGATGTTTGTGGCTTATTTTGTGTTTTTCAAGCATTTTTGGCAGCTTAGCCAAATCCTCATCCGTGAAGCCTGTTCCGCATTTTGTTACTGTTTCGAAGGTGTCGCTTTCTGGATTATAAGCTGCTAATAGCAGTGCGCCGTAAGTTCCAGCCCGTTTTCCTCTGCCGTGAAATGCGCCGACTATTACGAGGTCTACTGTGTCTGTCATCTCGCTTTTGTAGTCGCGCTTATACTTTATCCAAAGCCAGCCCCTTGCGCCCGCCTGATAAACAGAATCTTCAGCCACTGATTTGCAGACCAAGCCTTCACAGCCGTTTTCTATAGCCTCTAAGAAGAATTTTTCCAGCTCTTTCGGGTTGTCTGTGATTATATATTTGGCTGTTTTCACTCTTTCGCTTTCTTCTATAGCCCTAACAAGCGCTTCCCGCCTGATTGGATATGGTTCCAGGGTTAGGTCTTTGCCGTCAATGTATAAGGCGTCAAACATGAAAAGCGAAACCGGATACTCTTCCATAGCTTCTTCAATTCCGTATTTGCGTCTTCTGTGCATAAGCTCTTGGAAAGGACGCATTTCGCCAGTGTCAGCATCTATGGCGACACATTCAGCCTCCAAAATGGCTTCTTTAGCCTTAACATGCCTTTTAACTAATTCTATGGCGTCTGGATATTGACTTGAAATATCCTCTAAACGTCTGGAGAATAGAGTTACTTCGCCTTCTTTTTTGTGGATTTGGATTCTTTCACCATCATACTTGTATTCTGCTATACACTTTCCACCAAGCTTTTCTAGGATTTCTTCTGGTGTGGAAAGCCTCTCAGCCAACATGGGCCTTATGGGTTCTCCAACCAAAACCTCAAACTTTT
>Ga0078972_1006165_pt1 | contig 29000 bp, 22 predicted proteins | sample YelNatPaOPGAMG01_FD_67568 | JGI IMG/M metagenome (GOLD analysis project Ga0078972, IMG submission 67568) | Hot spring thermophilic microbial communities from Obsidian Pool, Yellowstone National Park, USA - OP-RAMG-01 (SPADES assembly) (version 2) | ecosystem: Environmental > Aquatic > Thermal... | reverse complement strand
GCCGACGCTGAGCACGACCCGCGCCCTGGGCATTTCGCCGGTCTCGGAATGCGCACGCATCGACACCAGCCGGTAGTGTTCGCTGACGTGGGTCACCACTTCCTCGTTGACCAGCGCCTGCAGATCCTCATCGAAGATTTCGCTCTTGCGGTCGGCCAGGTCCTTGAAGCGTGCAAAGGCGGCATTCAGCGCCTCTTCGCTTTCCAGCACGATGCCGAGTTCCTGCAGGCGGGTGCGGAACGCATTGCGCCCGGAAAGCTTGCCCAGGGTCAGCTTGTTGGTGCTCCAGCCCACGTCTTCGGCACGCATGATCTCGTAGGTCTCGCGGTGCTTGAGCACGCCGTCCTGGTGGATGCCAGATTCGTGGGCGAAGGCATTGGCGCCGACGATGGCCTTGTTCGGCTGCACCGGATAACCGGTGATGCTGGACACCAGCTTGGAAGTCGGCACGATCTGCGTGGTGTCGATGCGCGTGTCGCAGCTGAACACGTCGCGCCGCGTCTTCACCGCCATCACCACTTCTTCCAGTGAGGCGTTGCCGGCGCGCTCGCCGAGGCCGTTGATGGTGCATTCCACCTGGCGCGCGCCGTTCATCACCGCGGCCAGCGAGTTGGCGGAAGCCATGCCGAGGTCGTTGTGGCAATGCGTGGACCAGATCACCTGGCCCGAACCGGGAACGCGCGCGATGAGTTCCCGGATGCGTTCCCCCCACAACACCGGCAGGCTGTAGCCCACGGTATCCGGTACGTTGATGGTCTTGGCCCCGGCCTGGATCACCGCATCGAAAATGCGCACCAGGAAATCCATTTCCGAACGCACCGCATCTTCGGCCGAGAATTCCACGTCGTCGGTGTATTCCAGCGCCAGCTTCACCGCCGCCACTGCGCGCTCCACCACTTCGTCCGGCGTCATGCGCAGCTTTTTTTCCATGTGGATCGGGCTGGTGGCGATGAAGGTGTGGATGCGCCCCGATTTCGCTGGCTGGATCGCCGTGCCCGCCGCGCGCACGTCCTTTTCGTTGGCACGCGCCAGCGAACATACGGTGGAACCCTCGACGATCTGGGCGATGGCCTTGATGGCATCCGCATCGCCGGGGCTGGCTGCGGCAAAGCCGGCCTCGATCACGTCCACGCCCAGCTTCTCCAGCTGGCGCGCGATGCGGATTTTTTCTTCCTTGGTCATGGCGGCGCCGGGGCTCTGCTCGCCGTCGCGCAGGGTGGTGTCGAAGATGATCAATTGGTCGGTCATGATGTGTGCTCCCATGCGTACGGCTAAACGGCCGGCGGCGTATCTTTCCTGCCACGCCGGCGCCATTCCAGCAGCCACATCACGTAGCCGGACAGGCAATAGCCCAGGAACAGCAGGAACAGGATGGCCGGCGGGTTCACCGAAACGAAAATGAAAAACAGCGCAATCAGGAACACCACGATGAACGGCACGCTCTTGCGCATGTTGATGTCCTTGAAGCTGTAGAAGCGCACGTTGCTGACCATGGTCAACCCGGCGAACACCGTCAGCGCCAGTGCCACCCAGCGCATCTGCTGGCCGGAGAAATCGTTGTCCAGCATCACCCACACGAAGCCCGCCACCAGTGCCGCAGCAGCCGGGCTCGGCAGCCCTTGGAAGTAGCGCTTGTCGACGATGCCGATGTTGGTGTTGAAGCGCGCCAGGCGCAGCGCGGTGCCCGCGCAGTAGATGAAGGCGGCGAACCAGCCCCATTTGCCCAGCCCCTTGAGCGCCCACTCGTACATCACCAGCGACGGCGCCACGCCGAACGACACCATGTCGGACAGGCTGTCGTATTCGGCGCCGAACTCGCTCTGGGTGTGGGTCAGGCGCGCCACGCGCCCGTCCAGGCCGTCGAGCACCATCGCCACGAAGATTGCCACCGCCGAGTATTCGAAGCGGTTGTTCATCGCCTGCACAATCGCATAGAAACCCGCAAACAGCGCCGCCGTGGTGAACAGGTTGGGCAACAGATAGATGCTGCGCTTGCGCAGGTCGATCGGCTTGAGGTTGTCCGAATCAGGCATGGCGATCAGGTTTCAGCTCCTGGCCAGCACGGCCAGTATGGTGGAGGTGGCGGATACTTTATCACCGATGGCGACCTTGACGGTAGCCGTCAGCGGCAGGTACACGTCCACGCGCGAGCCGAAGCGGATGAAGCCGTAGCGCTGGCCGCGCGCAAGCACGTCGCCCGCCTTCACGTAGCACAGGATGCGCCGCGCGATCAGGCCGGCCACCTGCACGAAAGTGACGGTCTGGCCGTCGCCAGTGTGCGCCACGATGGCGTTGCGCTCATTGTGGGTGGAAGCCTTGTCGAGATCGGCATTCACGAACTTGCCCGGGAAATACTGCACCTTCTGTATGGTGCAGTCGGCCGGACTGCGGTTGGAGTGCACGTTGAACACGTTCATGAACACACTGACCAGAATCGCCTCGCGCTCAGCGTACGGATCATACATGCGCTCGACCTTGATCACGCGCCCGTCGGCCGGGCACAGCACGGCATTCTCCTCCTGCGGAATCACGCGCGGCGGATCGCGGAAGAACTGCAGCACGAACAACGCGATGATCCACAGCGGCAGCGACCATGCCGCGCAGAAATAGGTGGCCAGCGCGGCAACCGCCACGGCAAGTGCCAGGAACGGCCAGCCTTCGCGGGCGATGATGGGGTGGGGATAATTTTTCATGGGGTATCAGGCAAACAAGCAAAAGGGGAAAAGTCCAGGATAACTACTTCCCTTCCTTTTCCCCTGCGCCGTCGTCCCGCAATCAGTTCTTGGATTGATCGACCAGCTTGTTCTTGCTGATCCACGGCATCATCGCGCGCAGCTGGCCGCCCACCTTCTCGATCGGGTGCTCGGCGTTGAGGCGGCGGCGTGCGGTCATTTCCGGGTAGTTGGTGCGGCCTTCGAGGATGAAGCGCTTGGCATATTCGCCATTCTGGATGTTCTGCAGGCACTCCTTCATCGCGGCGCGGGCCTGGTCGGCGATCACGCGCGGGCCGGTGACGTATTCGCCGTATTCCGCGTTGTTGGAGATGGAATAGTTCATGTTGGCGATGCCGCCTTCGTACATCAGGTCGACGATCAGCTTGAGCTCGTGCAGGCACTCGAAATAGGCCATCTCGGGGGCATAGCCGGCTTCCACCAGGGTCTCGAAACCGGCCTTCACCAGCTCCACCGCGCCGCCGCACAGCACGGCCTGTTCGCCGAACAGGTCGGTCTCGGTCTCTTCGCGGAAGTTGGTCTCGATCACGCCGCCCTTGGTGCCGCCGTTGGCCGCCGCATACGACAGCGCGATGTCCTTGGCGCGGCCGGTCTTGTCCTGATACACCGCGATCAGCGTCGGCACGCCACCGCCCTTCAGATATTCGGAACGCACGGTGTGGCCGGGACCCTTGGGGGCGATCATGATCACGTCGACGTCGGCCGGCGGCACAATCTGGTTGTAATGGATGTTGAAGCCGTGGGCAAACGCCAGCGCGGCGCCCGACTTGAGGTTCTTCGCCACGTCGGCGCGGTAAACTTCCGGCATGGTCTCGTCCGGCAGCAGGATCATCACCAGGTCGGCACCCTTCACCGCATCGGCGATCTCGGCCACCTTGTGGCCGGCCGCTTCGGCCTTCTTCCAGGAGTCGCCGCCGCGGCGCAGACCGACGGTCACCTGGACGCCGGAATCCTTCAGATTCTGGGCATGGGCATGCCCCTGCGAACCGTAACCCACGATGGTCACCTGTTTGCCCTTGATCAGCGACAGGTCTGCGTCTTTGTCGTAATAAACTTTCATGTTGGCCTCTTCAGTAAAATTCAGGAATCAAAGTTTCAGGATGCGGTCGCCGCGCCCGATGCCGCAGGCACCGGTGCGCACGGTCTCCATGATCAGGCCGCTGTCGATGGCCTGCAGGAAACTGTCGAGCTTGGAACCGGTGCCGGTCAGCTCGATGGTGTAGGAATTCTCGGTGACGTCGATGATGCGGCCGCGGAAGATGTCGGCCATGCGCTTCATCTCCTCGCGCGCCTCGCCCACCGCGCGCACCTTGACCAGCATCAGTTCGCGCTCGAGGTGGTCGCCCTCGTTCATGTCCATCACCGAGACCACCTCGATCAGCTTGTTGAGCTGCTTGTTGATCTGCTCGATCACCTCGTCGGAACCGCTGGTGACGATGGTCATGCGCGACATGGTCGGATCTTCGGTGGGTGCCACGGTTAGCGACTCGATGTTGTAGCCGCGCGCCGAGAACAGGCCGGACACGCGCGACAGCGCACCCGCCTCATTTTCCATCAGCAGCGAAATGATGTGACGCATTACAGATCCTCCGCCAGTATCACTTCCGACAAGCCCTTGCCGCCGGGCACCATCGGGTACACGTTCTCGGTCTGGTCGGTCTTGAAGTCGAGGAACACCAGGTCGTGCTTGCGCGCAAACGCTTCCTTCAGCGCGGGCTCGACGTCGGATGGCTTCTCAATGCGCATGCCGATGTGGCCGTAGGCCTCGGCCAGCTTGACGAAGTCGGGCAGCGCATCCATATAGGACTCGGAATAGCGGTTGCCGTGGAAGAATTCCTGCCACTGGCGCACCATGCCGAGATAGCGGTTGTTGAGCGCCACGATCTTGATCGGCAGGCGGAACTGCTTGCAGGTGGACAGCTCCTGGATGTTCATCTGGATGCTGCCCTCACCAGTGATGCAGGCCACCGTGGCATCCGGATGCGCGAGCTGCACCCCCATCGCCGCCGGCAGGCCAAAGCCCATGGTGCCGAGGCCGCCCGAGTTGATCCAGCGCCGCGGCTGGTTGAACTTGTAATACTGGGCAGCCCACATCTGGTGCTGGCCGACGTCGGACGTCACGAACGCGTCGCCGCCGGTAATCCGGTGCAACGTCTCGACCACGAATTGCGGCTTGATGACTTCGTCGGAATTGCGGTAAGCCAGGCTGTTCCTGCCGCGCCAGGCGTCAATCTGCTGCCACCAGGCCGCCAGCGCCGCCGCTTCCGACTGCTGCTTGGTGCCGTGCAGGATGGCCAGCAGGTCGCCCAGCACGTGTGCCACGTCGCCGACGATGGGTACATCCACCTTCACGCGCTTGGCGATCGAGGACGGGTCGATGTCGATGTGGATGATCTTGCGCGGCACCTGGCAGAAGTGCTCGACATTGCCGATCACGCGGTCGTCGAAGCGCGCCCCGACCGCCAGCAGCACGTCGCAATTCTGCATCGCCAGGTTGGCCTCGTAGGTGCCGTGCATGCCGAGCATGCCGAGGAACTGTTTGTCGGACGCCGGGTAGCCACCCAGCCCCATCAGCGTATTGGTGACCGGGAAATTCAGCAGGTGCGCGAGGTCGGTCAGCTGTTTGGACGCCCCGGACAGCACCACGCCGCCGCCGCTGTAGATCATCGGGCGCCTGGCCTGCAACAGCAGTTGCGCGGCCAGCTTGAGCTGGTCGATGTCGCCATGCAGCGCCGGGTGATAGGAACGGATGTCGACGGCAGCGGGGTAGGAGAATTCGACCTTCTGGGTCGACACATCCTTCGGGATGTCGACCAGCACCGGCCCGGGCCGGCCGCTCTTGGCCAGGTGGAATGCCTTCTTGAGGGTGGTCGCCAGTTCCTTGATGTCCTTGACCAGGAAATTGTGTTTGACACAGGGGCGCGTGATGCCGACGGTGTCGACTTCCTGGAACGCGTCTTCGCCGATGTAGCTGGTCGGCACCTGACCGCTGATGATCACCAGCGGGATCGAATCCATATAGGCGGTGGCGATGCCGGTCACGGCATTGGTCGCCCCGGGGCCGGAAGTCACCAGCGCCACCCCCACCTTTTCGGTGGAACGTGCATAGCCGTCGGCGGCGTGCACCGCCGCCTGTTCGTGGCGCACCAGGATGTGCTTGACCTTGTCCTGGTTGAACAGCGCATCGTAAATGAACAGCACCGCACCGCCGGGATAGCCGAACACATACTCGACCCCCTCTTCCTGCAAACACCTGATGGCTATTTCCGCGCCCGTCAGTTCCATGGCAACTACCTTAGCAAACAACGATTAGAGAACCGTGCAAGATAAAGGCTAGACGCCTTTTGGTCAACCCCCGAATGAGCGCAACACGCGCCATTTCCGGGGTTTTTCCGCCTGCCCGGCAGTGGCAACAGGAATTTGCTAATATCCCGCCAGCATCCGAGGAGCAATGCAAACTGGCCAGTCACCAAGAACTATCCCGATTTCTCGCCGAAGCCGAGCGCCGCGCTTACAAACAGGCCCTGTTTGCGGTAAAGGACGAGCACCTGGCCCTGGACATCGTACAGGATGCCATGTTCAAACTCGTCGACAAATATGCCGGGCAGCCGGTGGAAGAATATCCGATGCTGTTCCAGCGCATCCTGCAGAACACCATCCGCGACTATTACCGGCGGCAGAAAGTGCGTTCCGCGTGGACTACGCTGATGTCTTCGCTGATACCTCAGCACGAGGACAGCGACCACGACCCGCTGGACAGCCTGTACAGCGAAGATCATGACAACCAGCCGCCGCTGCCGGAGGCCAGCCTGGCACAATCCCAGCTTATCTCCCTGATTGAGGAAGCCTTAATGGAATTGCCGGAGCGTCAACGCGAAGCCTTCCTGCTGCGTTATTGGGAGGACATGGACACTGCGGAAACCGCAGCGGTCATGGGATGTTCGGAGGGCAGCGTCAAAACCCACTGTTCCCGCGCGACCCATGCACTCGCAGAGGCGCTCAGAGCCAAAGGAGTTACCCTGAGATGAGCCAACAACTAGACCACCAACAGATTCGGCAATTACTTAACCACTCTGCCGCACGGCTTGATGAGCCCGTGCTGTCCGGCCTGCGTGCCGCGCGCGCCCGGGCCATGGAACAACATGCGGCGCAGCACGCGCACACACTGGCCGTTTCCGGCCATGGCGGTCGGCTGGGGCATGGCTCGTTCCAGCAGCACCGGCTGTCCTACTGGATCGCCGGCTTGCTGCTGGTGGCGAGCATAGTCAGCGGCATTGCCTATTGGCAGCAAACCTCGACCGACACCAGCGATGAGGACATCGCCATCCTGACCGACGATCTGCCGCTGCAGGTTTACGTAGATTGACCGTCATGCAGATGTCGCACCGCCTCGCCGTCTTCGGCATCGTGCTCGCGCTGTGCCTGCCCGCATGGGCAGCGGCACAGCCGTGGACGGCGCTTTCCGCCGCCCAACAGGAAGCCCTGTCGCCGCTGTCGGCCCAATGGAACAACCTGCCGCAAACCGAACAGCAACACCTGCTGAAGATGGCCAGGAAATACCCGCAACTGACGCCACTGCAAAAACAGCGGCTGCACAAGCGCCTGCTCTATTGGAGCCAGCTGACACCGGAACAGCGCGAGGGTGCGCGGCAGAAATACAAGGCCTTCCGCAAGGTGCCGCCGGCCACCCGTGAACAGGTCAAGCGCATGGTGGAGCAGCAGGAAGCGGAAAAAGCCCGGGCAGCCTCCGCCGTCAGCGCGGCGCCGACCGGCGGCAACCCGCCCTGACCCCCGGCGACGCCGCTGCTAGCGGCGCTCGGTCTTCCACAGCATAACCGCAGCCAGCGCCAGGAACAGCCATGACATCGCGGTGGCGCTTAACAGCGGCTGCCATTCGTTGAGCGCCCCCAGGTTGGCGAACAGGCGGCCGATGAAGTGGAACGCCAGCCCGAGCACTATGCCGACGAACACCTTGCCGCTGACCCCGCCTTCGCGCCGCTGGTGGGCCGCAAACGGCAGCGCCAGCAACATCATCACCAGCACCGCAAACGGATAGACCAGCTTGTTCCACATGGCGATTTCATAGCGCGCCGTCTTCTGGTGGTTCTCGCGCAAATGCTCGGTATACTGGTACAGGTTCCAGGCCGACATCTGCTCCGGCACTACCAGCAGCACGCTCAGGATGTCCGGATTGAGCGAAGAATGCCATTCCATTTCCTGCCGGTTATCCACGCGGTCGCCCTGCGCATCAAAGCTGGTCCGCTTCACCCCTTCCAGCTGCCAGCGATTGTCCTCGATGTAGCTTGCGCGCTGGGCCGCGGTAATTGCGCGCAGATGGTAATTGTCATCGAACTCATAGATGCTGATGTTCAACAGTGAAGTATCCGGCAGCACGTTCTTCACGTTGACGAAGCTGTGCCCGTCCTTCGCCCATACCCCGGAACGGAACTCCTTGAGCGACACATCGACATGCTGCGCCTTGAGGCGCAGCTCCTGCGCCAGGCGCTCGCTGGGCGGCGCCAGGAATTCCCCGCACAGGAAGCTCAGCACCACCAGTGGCAGGCCTATCCTGAACAGCGCACCTACCATCTGCCCCAGCGAAGCCCCGGAACAGCGATACACCGTCAATTCCGAATTGGTCGCCAACTGCACCAATGCAAAAATGGTGCCGATCAGCACCGCCACCGGAAACAGCTCATAGATGTGCCCCGGCATCGAGAGCAACACGAACAGCAGCACATAGCCCAGATTGTAATTGCCCTGCCCCATCACATTGAGCTCGTGGATCAGGTCAAGGAAGGCGAACAGCATGAGCAATGCACTGAACACCAGAATGATGCTGAGATAGATTTCGCGCGCCAGATAACGGGTCAGCAGCTTCATCGCACCAGCCGCCGCAACGAGAACACCGATAACCGCCGGTAGAACAACACCAGCAACACACCGAACATCAGCGCATGGATCCCCCACAAGCCGATCCCCGGCGCCAGCTTGCCCTGCCCCACCCAGCTATTAGTGACGCTGATCAAGTTGTTGTAGAGCATGTAGATCACCAGCGCCATGATCAGGTTGAGCGAACGGCCGGCACGCGGATTGACGAAACTCAACGGTACCGCCAGCAGCGCCAGCAGCAGCGCACTGACCGGCAGCCCGATACGCCATTCCAGTTCCGAAAGATTCCAGGTGGTGGGATGCCGCACCAGGTAAAGCGTGGACAGCGCCTTGAACGACGGCTGTTCCTGTTTGACCTGGGCTTCCTCGATGCGCATCGCATAGCGCCCGAATTCGGCAATGCGATAATCATACTGTCCCGGCACCCCCTCGTAGCGCGTCCCGTTCAGCAGCACCAGGAAGCGGTCGCCGTTGGGCGCCGTTTCCTGCAGTCCCTCCTTGGCCACCATGGTGCCGATCTTGCCGTGCTGTACCGATTGCACGAAGACGTTCTTCACCCGCCCCTTGCCGGCCTCGACGTTTTCCAGGAAAAACACGCGGTCCGCCTGTTTCGATTCGCGGAACATGCCCGGCGTGGAGGTCGATACATCGTCGCGGCTGTCGAGCCGGCGCTTGAATTCGTCCGCCTTGGACAGCGCCCATGGCGACAGCACCAGGCTGAGCAGTGCAATCACCCCGGCCATCGGCAACGCATACCACAGCACAGGACGGATCCAGCGCATCAGGCCGATGCCGGAGCAGAACCACACCACCATTTCGCTGTCGCGATAGCTGCGGGTCAGCGCCAGCAGAACCGACATGAACAGGCTGATGGAAAGCAGCACCGGCAGATAATTCAGCGCACTGAATCCCAGCAGCGCCAGCACCCCCTGCACCGGCAATGCTCCGCTCACCGCATCCCCCAGCAGCCGGATCAACTGGGTCAACACCACGATGCCCAGCAGAACCAGGAACACCAGCACCCCCATGCCGGCAAATTCGCGCACCAGCGAACGATGGAAAATGCCCCTGGACAAGGGGGCCGAACGCAAGCGCTGCGGCGCCTGCCGTTTTGACTTTTGTTCGGAAGATTGCGGATAATCCGGCATCTGGCGCAGCCAACAGAAGATAAAGGGAACTCGCGTGGAATTTAGCATAAAACAGGGCAGTCCGGAAAAACTCAAAGCCGGCTGCGTGGTGGTCGGCATCTTCGAGAACGGCAAACTATCGAAAGCGGCACAGGCGCTGGACAAGGCCGCCCAGCACCAGCTCAGCGACATCGTCGCGCATGGCGACATCGACGGCAAGGCCGCCTCCACCCTGCTGCTGCACAAGGTTCCCGGCATCGCTGCCGAGCGCGTGCTGCTGCTCGGTCTCGGCAAGGCCGGCGCCGCCGACAACAGGGGCCGCGTGGACATGCTGCGCGCCGCCTTCAAGGCACTGCATGGCACGCCCGCCAAGGATGCCGTGCTGTTCCTCAGCGATGACGCAGGCAAGGATGCGGCCTGGCTGCTCAGGCAGGCGGTGATCGCCGCCGCCGATGCCGCCTACCGCTCCGACAGCCTGAAGAGCAAACCCGCCAAGCCTGCGGTACTCAAGCACATCGCCTTCGCCACGCTGGACAAACCCGCCGCCGAACTGAAGAAGACCGTCGAGCAGGCCGCTGCCATCGCGCGCGGCATGGCCCTGACCAAGGACCTCGGCAACCTGCCGGGCAACATCTGCACGCCGACCTATCTCGCCGCCAAGGCGCTGGCGCTGGCCAAGGCACACAAGCGCATCAAGACCACCGTGCTCGAAAAGAAAGACCTGGAAAAACTCGGCATGGGCTCCTTCCTGTCGGTCACGCGCGGCAGCGCACAGCCGCCCAAGCTGATCACGCTGGAATACAGCGGCGGTGCCAAGTCGCAGAAGCCGATCGCCCTGGTCGGCAAGGGCATCACTTTCGATTCCGGCGGCATCTCGCTCAAGCCCGGCGCCGACATGGACGAGATGAAATACGACATGAGCGGCGCGGGCAGCGTGCTGGGCACGCTGCAGGCGATCGCCGAAATGGAACTGCCGATCAACGTGGTCGGCGTGATCCCCACCTGCGAAAACCTGCCCAGCGGCACCGCCACCAAGCCCGGCGACATCGTCACCTCGATGTCGGGGCAGACCATCGAAATCCTCAACACCGACGCAGAAGGCCGGCTGATCCTGTGCGATGCACTGACCTACACCGCGAAATTCAAGCCGGATACCGTGATCGACATCGCCACCCTCACCGGCGCCTGCGTGATCGCACTGGGCAACGTCGCCAGCGGCATGTTCAGCAATGAGGACAAGCTCGCCCAGGAACTGATCGCAGCCGGCCAGCAGGCACATGACCGCGTCTGGCAGCTGCCGCTGTGGGACGACTACCAGCCGCTGCTCGACAGCAACTTCGCCGACATGCAAAACATCGGCGGCCGCGCCGGCGGCACCATCACCGCGGCCTGCTTCCTGGCGCGCTTCACCAAGGACTACCGCTGGGCGCACCTCGACATAGCGGGCACCGCCAACAAGTCCGGCAAGGACAAGGGCGCCACCGGCCGCCCGGTGCCGCTGCTCGCGCAATATTTAATCAACCGCGCCGGCAAATAACGGAAATCAGAGCGCAGTGACTAAGGTCGACTTTTATACCGGCGCCGCAGACAAGCTGCGCACCGCCTGCCAGCTCAGCCACAAGGCGATGCAGAACGGCGTGCGTGTGCTGCTGCATGTGCCGGACGCGGCCAGCTGCGACGCGCTCGACAAGCTGCTGTGGCACTACCCGGCCACCGCGTTCATTCCGCATTGCCGCAGCCACGAAGCCGATGCGGCAACCATGCCGGTGGTGCTCGGCCACGACCAGGAACTCACCCCGCCGCACAGCGAGCTGCTGATCAGCCTGCACAGCGAGTGCCTGCCGTTCTTCAGCCGTTTCGAACGCGTGATCGAAATCGTCGGCCAGGACGAACAGGATGTGCAACTGGGGCGCCAGCGCTTCGGCTTCTACCGCGACCGCGGCTACGAACTGCGCCACATCGACCTGAAAGCCAAGAGCTCATGAGCCAGCACAACGATCCGGCACCCGACCTCTCGGCCCTGCCGCTGCTGACCGAAGTGGTGGACGAAGCGGCCGCCGACCTGCCGCTGCTGACTGAAGTGCTCGCCGAAGAAGTCGATGCGCCAACTGTCATGCCGCCAGCCGCTGCCGAATGCGAGCGGCTAGCGGCGCAGATTGCGCCGCGACTGGAAACGCTGCTGCGCGAGAAGCTCAGCACACAGTTCGGCGCGCTGTGGCAACAGGCATGGCACGAAGTGCAGGCCGGCCTACCCGCCCTGATCCGCGAACAGCTTGCGGCATCCGCCGCGCAATCCGCAGCGGACGCCGGCGCTGCTATAATTGCGCCTTTTTCCGCCGTGGCGGAAATGCCTCAACCGAACAAGATCGCAATGGAACTCGCAAAAAGTTTTGAACCACAGGCCATCGAAGCGCGCTGGTACCCGCAGTGGGAAAGCGCCGGCTATTTCCACGCCACCACCGACGGCGGCAAGCCCGCCTACTGCATCATGCTGCCGCCGCCCAACGTCACCGGCACGCTGCACATGGGCCATGCCTTCCAGGACACGCTGATGGATGCGCTGGTGCGCTACCACCGCATGAAGGGCGACAACACGCTGTGGCAGCCGGGCACCGACCATGCCGGCATCGCCACCCAGATCGTGGTCGAGCGCCAGCTCGACGCACAGCACATCTCGCGCCACGACCTCGGCCGCGAAGCCTTCGTTTCCCGCGTCTGGGAATGGAAAGAACATTCCGGCTCCACCATCACGCGCCAGATGCGCCGCCTGGGCGCCTCCTGCGACTGGTCGCGCGAGCGCTTCACCATGGACGAAGGGCTGTCCGAGGCGGTCAGCGAGGTATTCGTCAGGCTGCACGAGCAGGGCCTGATCTACCGCGGCAAACGCCTGGTCAACTGGGATCCGGTGCTGGGTACCGCGGTATCCGACCTCGAAGTGGTGTCGCAGGAAGAGGACGGTTCGATGTGGCACATCGCCTACCCGCTGGAAATCGGCGTCGGTGCGCTGATCGTCGCCACCACGCGCCCCGAGACCATGCTCGGCGATGTCGCCGTGGCAGTGCATCCGGAAGACGTGCGCTACAAGCACCTGGTCGGCCAGCGCCTCAAACTGCCGCTCACCGGACGCCTGATTCCGATCATCGCCGACGAATATGTCGACCCGAGTTTCGGCACCGGCTGCGTGAAAATCACCCCGGCGCACGACTTCAACGACTACCAGGTCGGCCAGCGCCACAGCCTCACACCGATCAGCATTTTCACGCTGGATGCGAAGATCAACGACAACGCACCCGAGGCCTATCGTGGCCTGGATCGTTTTGCAGCACGTGAACTAATCATCGCCGAACTCGAGGCACAGCGCCTGCTGTCCGCAGTCAAGCCGCACAAACTCATGGTGCCCAGAGGCGACCGCAGCCACGCGGTGATCGAACCGATGCTGACCGACCAGTGGTTCGTGAAAATGGCAGGCATGGCCCAGCAGGGCCTGGAAGCCGTGGCCAGCGGGCAGATCAAATTCGTGCCCGAAAACTGGACCACTACCTACAACCAGTGGCTGACCAACATCCAGGACTGGTGCATCTCGCGCCAGCTGTGGTGGGGGCATCGCATCCCGGCCTGGTACGACGACCACGGCAACGTGTACGTGGCACGCACCGAGGAGGATGCGCGCGAGCAGGCGCTGGCCAAGGGCTACCGCGGCGCGCTCCAGCGCGACGAAGACGTGCTCGACACCTGGTTCTCCTCCGCGCTGTGGCCGTTCTCCACGCTGGGCTGGCCGCAGCAGACCAGGGAGCTCGCCACCTTCCTGCCGAGCTCGGTGCTGGTCACCGGCTTCGACATCATCTTCTTCTGGGTGGCGCGCATGGTGATGATGTCGCTGCACTTCACCGGCCAGGTGCCGTTCCGCGAGGTCTACGTGCACGGCCTGGTACGCGACCAGCACGGCAACAAGATGTCCAAGTCCAAGGGCAACGTGCTCGACCCCCTCGACCTGATCGACGGCATCAGCCTCGAAGAACTGGTGCAGAAGCGCACCAGCAACCTGATGAACCCGAAGCAGGCGGAAAGCATCGAGAAGCTCACGCGCAAGGATTTCCCGGACGGCATCCCGGCGTTCGGCACCGACGCGATGCGCTTCACCTTCGCCAGCCTCGCCTCGCACGGGCGCGACATCAAGTTCGACTTCAGCCGCTGCGAGGGCTACCGCAATTTCTGCAACAAGCTGTGGAATGCGACGCGCTTCGTACTGATGAATTGCGAAGGGCACGACGTCGGCCTCGACGAGTCGCTGCCGCTGGAAAGCAGCGCCGCCGACAAATGGATGATCGCCAGGCTACAGCAAGCCGAAGCGGAGGTGGCCGGGCACTTCGACCATTACCGCTTCGACATGGCCGCGCGTGCAGTCTACGAACTGGTGTGGGACACCTATTGCGACTGGTACGTGGAGCTGGCCAAGGTGCAGATCGCCAACGGCAACGACAACCAGCAGCGCGCGACGCGCAGAACCCTGGTGCGCGTACTGGAAGCCATGCTGCGCCTGGCACACCCGATCATCCCGTTCATCACCGAAGAGCTGTGGCAGAAAGTCGGTCCGCTGGCCGGCAAGCAGGGCGCCAGCATCATGCTGCAGCCCTACCCACAGGCCGACGCCGCGCATATCGACCAGCTGGCACTGGAGCACATCGCGCTGCTGCAGGAGATGGTCAACGCCACGCGCCGCCTGCGCAGCGAAATGAACCTGTCACCGGCGCAGCGTGTGCCGCTGCTCGCCGCCGGCGACGCCGAAACGCTGCATGCCGCCGCGCCCTACCTGCAGGCGCTGGGCAAGCTCAGCGAAATCTCCGTCATGGACGAACTGCCGGACACCGACGCGGCGGTTGCCATCGTCGGCAACTTCAGGCTGATGCTGAAAGTGGAAATCGACGTTGCTGCGGAACGCGAGCGCCTGGACAAGGAGATCGCGCGCCTGCAGGGCGAGATCGGCAAGGCCCAGGGCAAGCTCGCCAACGAGAGCTTCGTGGCGCGCGCCCCGGCACATGTGGTGGAACAGGAGCGCAAGCGCCTGGAAGACTTCGGCGCCACGCTGCAGCAACTGCAGGCACAGCGCGCCAAGCTCGCCTGATCAGCCGGCGATCGGGGCGCCGGACTGCGCCCAGGCGATGATGCCGCCCTGCAGGTTATACACCTCGGCGAATCCCTGTGCCGCGGCAAACGCGGCCGCCTGCGCCGAGCGCCCGCCCATCTGGCAGTAAAACACCGTCGGCGCCTGGACGTCCAGTTCGTGCAGTTTCAGCGGCAGCAGATGCAGCGGCAGCTTCTGTGCGCCATCGATATAACCGCGGGCGATCTCGGCATCGGTGCGCACATCGATCAGCCTGATGCGCCCTGCACTGAGCAGCGCCTGCAATTGAACAACGTCGATATTCTTGTATCCTGTCATAGTCCTGTTTCTCCAGAGCTCTCGCCCGGCTGGTCATTCAGCAGGTGCGAGATGCGGGTATTGGCCACCGTCAGCCGCTTCACCAGCATGTGCAGAAAGGCATCGCTGAACTTGAAACGGCAGCCGGCGCTGGCTTTTTCCAGCACGTCCGGATCGATTTCGATCAGGGTGAGCTCGGTTTTCGCCACCACATCCGTGGTGCGCCGGAATTCGTGCTCGGTAAGGTGCGCCATTTCACCAAAACAATCTCCTTTATGCAACAGACTCAGCAGCCGCCCTTCCTTGAGCACCTTGACGGTGCCGGCCGCGATGATGTAGAAGGTGCGCCCCTCATCGCCCTCGCTGATGATGCGCTGCCCCTTGCCCAGCTTGCGCCAGTTGCTCAGGTGCAGCACCTCCCACAGCTCGACATCGCTGAAATTCTTGAAGAAGGCCAGGCTGCGCAGGCTGGAAAACTTTTCGGTGTCGTAGATCTGCTGCTGTGCCGGCAGGGTGCTGCTGAAAAAATGCACCAGGTCCTGGGCGAATTCGTCCCATTGCTGGTAGCGCGCCGAACGGTCCTTCTGCATCGCATGCAGCACGATATCGTCCAGCTCGGGAGTAATCTCGGGACGGTAGGCACTGGGCGGCTGCGGCTCGATGTTCATGATCTGATAGATCATGCTGAAATTGTTGCTGGCATCGAATGGCAGCCTGCCGGTGAGCAGCTTGTACATCGACACCCCGAGCGAATAGATGTCGGTCTGATGGTTTAGCGGCAGCTCCTTGATCTGCTCCGGCGACATATAGGCAGGCGAGCCGATGCCGCTCACCTGGGTGGTCTGCTGGCTGTCGACCACCGCCGCGCCGAAATCGGAAATCTTGATGTCGCTCTCGCCCTGCAGCAGGATGTTGGCCGGCTTGATGTCGCGGTGGATCACCCCCTGGCTCTGCGCATATTCCAGTGCCTTGCAGCATTTGTAGATGATTTCCGCGACGGCGCTGATCGGCAGCAGATGGTCGACTTCGGCATATTTGTCCAGTGTCTCGCCGGCGACATATTCCATCACCACATAGTTCAGCTCGCCTTCCACCACCGCGTCATAAGTCTTCACGATATGCGGATGGTGGAGCCGGCCCGCCAGCGATGCCTCGGTGCGCAACAGCTTGCGGAATGCCGCCGACTGTCCACCCTCGTGCAACACATCCTGTCGGAACAGCTTGAGCGCAACTTGCTGGTTGCTGAACGGGTCCAGCGCCAGAAACACCGTGCTGGTCGCCCCGCTGCCCAGTTCCCTGATGATTTCGTACTTGCCGATCTTGTCCATTAGCGGGCGCAATCCAATAACCGCGGCCATTCTGCGGCTTTTGGCGGAGCCTGTCCATAGCGGCAGTGGGAACCGCGCGACAATGCGGTTATCATAGCGGAATGCGCATACTTTCCATGCTATTGCTGTGCTGCCTCCCGCTGCTGGCGGACGCAGACGGCCTGCCCGATCTCGGCGACGCCTCGCAGGAGGCGCTGTCGCCCCAGCAGGAGCGCCAGATCGGTGAGCAGAGCATGCTGCAGATCCGCGCCGGCAGGAACTATCTGGGCGACAGCGAGGTCAACGACTATCTCAACCGGCTCGGTTACCGGCTGGTTTCCAACAGCAACGATCCCAGCCAGACATTCGAATTCTTTGTCCTCAACGACGACAACATCAACGCCTTCGCCCTGCCCGGCGGCTTCGTTGGCGTCAATACCGGACTGATCCTGATCGCCGAAAACCAATCCGAACTGGCCTCGGTGCTGGCGCACGAAATCGCCCACGTCACCCAGCACCACCTGGCGCGCATGGTAGCCCACCAGAAAGTCGACTCGATCGCCTCGATGGCCGCCCTCGCCGTCGCCATCCTCGCCGCCCGCACCAATCCGGAGGCATCGCAGGCCGCCATCGTCGGTGCCGGAGCCGGCAGTATACAGCGGCAATTGAATTTCACCCGCCAGCACGAACAGGAGGCGGACCGCATCGGGCTCGCCACCCTGGAGCGGGCCGGCTTCGACCCCTATGCGATGCCGGAATTCTTCCAGCGCATGCAGCGCGGCACGCGCCTGCTCGACGACAACACCCCGTCCTGGCTACTCACCCACCCGGTCACCTCGGACCGCATTGCCGAAATCGAGAACCGGCTGCAGGGCGTCCCCTACCGGCAGGTACCCGACAGCCTCGATTTCCAGCTGGTGCGCGCCAAGCTGATGGTGATGGATAAAACGCCGCGCCTGGCCATCAAGTACTACCGGGATGCGCTGGGCCCGCGCAAATTCGGCAATCCCGTGGTACAGCGCTACGGCCTGACGCAAGCCCTGTTCCAGGCCGGCAAGCTTGCTGAAGCAGCACAGCAACTGGCGATACTGCGCCAGCAGGCGCCACCCAACGACATGATAGACACGCTGAGCGGAGAGATCTACAAGGCGCAAGGCATGCCTGCAGCCAAGCTGGATGCCTTTTATCACGATGCTATACAGACCTACCCGCAGCATCGCGCGCTCTCGTACGACTATGCCGACTGGATGATCGAACAGGGACGCAACGACGAGGCCATCAAGCTGCTCGACGGCCGCATCACCGACTACCCGAACGATGCGCGGCTATACGAACTGGAAGCCAAGGCCTATGCCGCGCTGGGCCAGCACCAGCTGGAACACCATGCGCTGGCTTATGCGTACCTGCTGCACGGCAACCTGCCCGGCGCGATCGAGCAGCTACAGCTGGCAAAGCAAAGCGGCTCGGACTATTACCAGCTTTCCATCATCGAGAGCGAGCTGAAGGAATACTGGGGAATGGCGGGGATAAAGGCCAAGCAGCAGTAGTCAGCCAGGCCCGTTCGTCGCCTGAAATTTCCTGCATGCAGATTGCCATCCCAGCCGGCACGCCTGCCGGAAGTCATCTAGCGCCGCCCTTTTATTACCCACCTCAAGCTCGGCCAGTCCGCGACCATACAATGACTGCATCATTCCCGGCTGCAGTTCCAAAGCCTTATCAAATTCAGCTATCGCCTCGGGGTAACGCCCAATATTCATGTATCCCGCACCAAGCCCATAGCGGTAATAATAAAAATTCGGGCTCAGTGCGACGGCCGATTGATAATCGGCTACCGCGTCCTGATAACGCTTGATGTCTGACAGATGCTTCCCTCTATTGAAGTAGATGCGCGCCACACCAGGCAAATCTGGTCGATCCTTAACCAGCGTCAGCGCATCGTCCCACAACAAAAACGGATCGGAGAAAACGGTTAATCGGTTTACTGCCAGCATCGCGAAAATGATGGCCAGCAACAACATGCCCGCCATCGCCATGGAGTTACGCACACGCCCCAACAGAACGGGCAATGCCGCAGGGAAAAGCACCATCCAGAGATAGCTGCGATAAAGCACGAATAATTCCTGAATTCTCACGGTGGCGAATTCAGTCGCAAACATTAGCCAGGGGAAAAGCATGGCAAAACCAAGCAACCCCCACTCCCCACGTCTAAGCAGCAATTTGAACGCTATTGCCCCATAGGCCAGAAAAGCGATGACCGCCAGCAAATAGGGAGAAAATACTTGCGCCGCAAATGGCTCTCGCATGTCCACCGACATCCAGGCCGGGTTGGGAAGCAACCACAAGAACCAATACTTGAAGAATAAGAAACTTTGCGTCAGCACACTCAGAGGATACGGGTGCTCTACCTTGATTTTTTCCAGCATCTCCGGGGCTGCAATTTCGTAAACAGCCCCGATCAATCCAAGTTTCTGCAACACCACATATGATGCGATCAGGGCAAATACCAGATAAACGGGAAGTAAACTGCGCACTAATGCGTGGGATGGCCGAACCAACAACAAGGTAAGCATGAGCATCGCCGCCGGCAGCATAATGGCATGTTCTTTGGAAAAGACCGCCAGGTAATATAAGGCCGCACTGCCCCACAACCAACCAAGATGCTTTTCGGTCAATCCGCGCATATAGGCATATAACGCCAGCACAGAAAACAGCGTCGCCATGACAATGGTGCGCTGGACCAGATAGGCCGCCCCATACACGGCAACCGGATGCCATACAAACAGCAAGGCGCCAAAGAATGCGATCCATTCGGATGGCAATTTTCCAGAATGGCCCGTCTTGTCATGCAACACCAGCGAGAATAATTTCTGCAGGAAGAAAAACAGCGCGATCCCAACCGCAGCATGCAGCAACAACCCTTCCAGTCGATACCAAATCAGGCTGCGCCCAAGGGTATGCAGGGTCCATGCCAGAGTCGCCATGGGCAACCAGCGAATTTCGAATGGTGAAAATCCGCTGTAATGTGCCAGCGCATCATTCTCGGCCATGAAGAATTGGCGGTCGTCAAATACGATGGGGTTCCACAGGAATTGCCCATAAATCAGCACGACCGCGATCAGCAGCAGCGCAGCATAGAATTTTTTCGTATAAACGGGTATTTTATCCGGCGTGCTCATATATTTTCCTTGGTATCAAACAAAAGAAGCCCCAAAGGGGCTTCTTTTGTTATAAACAGCCTAACAACAATGCTTAACTACTTGCATATGGTCGCGGTAATACAAGTAGAAGCGGTGTCGGTATGCCACTCCCAGCCCACGTTAGGCGTGAAGGTGCCATCAATCATGTAGGTCTCGCCATTCAAGCCACTGCTACCGCCGGATACTGCTCTGGCCAGAATATTTGCTTGAGAGGTGTTAACTACATACACAGCAACATCTGCAACGTACTTGCCCATACCCACCGTGGTTCCGCCAGCAGTCCCCACCGGAGGAGTCGCACCAACCGCAGGAGCCGTACTGCCAGCTGGAATTGAAGGAGGCACACCATTGGAACCATTGATACACTGCGTCAAATCGTTCGTATCTGCCTGACATGCCTCAAGCGCAGATTTCATGGCCTGGGTAGCCTGGGTCACTTCGGTGAACTTGGCCTTCTTGGTGTAGTTGCTGTAGGCGGGAATCGCCACGGCAGCCAGAATACCGATGATCGCAACCACGATCATCAATTCGATCAGGGTAAAACCCTTTTGCATTTGTTTCATGTTTAAGCTCCTTGTAAGGATTTTGGATACCACACACGGGGTGTGCACGCGGATAGTATGCAGGAAGCATGCCATCCAGCCAGGAACTACGTATAACCACGTACTTAGCAACCTCCCTTGAGAATAACTCTTTGTTTTATTGATCCACAACTCCCCATAAACGTCACCCCAAGTGACGTTTTTCGTCACCTCATGGGGTGTAGCCGGGAATCTTGTTTTCGTCCACTTCGTCGATCTGCTCGGAATCAAGGAATTGCTTTGCATACGCAAGATAGACTTTCTCGCGCACGAACACGTCGAACAGGTCGGGATCGATGTGCCCGTCGAGCTTGAATTTGCCCAGGATGCGCAGCGATTCGGTAAGCGTCTTGCCCTTCTTGTAGGGGCGGTCCTTCGCAGTCAGCGCCTCGAAGATGTCGGCGATGCCCATCACGCGCGCCTGCACCGACATCTGCTCGCGCGTCAGCCCTTTGGGATAGCCCTTGCCGTCCATGCGCTCGTGGTGGCCGCCCGCGTACTCCGTCACATTCTTCAGGTGCTTGGGCCATGGCAGCGATTCCAGCATCTTGATGGTAATGTCGATATGGTGATTGATGATCTCGCGCTCGGCCCGGGTCAGCGTGCCGAACTGGATGGTGAGGTTCTCCAGCTCATCCGCATCAAGGAACGGTGCCTGTGCGCCGTATTCGTTGCGCCAGGTATAGCCCGCGATGCGGCGCACGCGCTGCTGGTCGGCCTCTGCCATTCGCTCCGAGCCGGTGTTGCTGCGACGCAGGAATTCGCGGTCATCGTCCAGCTGCGCGATGCGTGCCGCGTATTCGGCGGCGTTCATTTCCCCCTTGAGCATGGCGATCTCGGCATCGCGCTTGAGCACCTCGAAGCGGGTATCCACCAGGTGGATGCGATCGAACAGGGTCTGCAGCTTGGTGGCCTTGTCCACTACGTGCACCGGCGTGGTGATCTTACCGCAGTCGTGCAGCAGCCCGGCCAGCTTGAGCTCATGGCGATCCCGGTCGCTCATCGTGAAATCCTTGAGTGGCCCCCGCTCGGTGCGGTTCACCGCCTCGGCCAGCATCATGGTGAGCACCGGTACCCGCGCGCAATGGCCGCCGGTATAGGGTGACTTGTCGTCGATGGCGGTATTGATCAGGTTGACGAAGGACTCGAACAGGTCCTCAAGCTGCTGGATCAGCCGCCGATTGGTCAGCGCGATCGCAGCCTGCGAAGCCAGCGATTCCAGCAGGTGCTGGTCGGCACCCGAGAATGTCACCACCTCGCCGCTTGCGCGATCCAGCGCATTGATGAGCTGCAGCACGCCGATGATTTCGCCCTCATGGTTCTTCATCGGCACCGCCAGGAACGACTTGGAGCGATAGCCGGTCTTCTTGTCGAAATTCTTGGTGCCGGAAAAGTCGAAGCCGTCTGCGGCATAGGCGTCGGCGATGTTCACGGTGCGCCCGGTCAGCGCGACATAGGCCACCACCATCGAATGGTTCGGACTGCCGTCCCTGCCGATCAGGTGCACCGGATAGAACGGAATGCTCTCGCCGGTGGTGCCGCCCTTGGCAATTCCCAGCGAGTCGGTGCGCATGATCTCGAAACGCAACACCTGCTGGACCGGATCCACCAGGTACAGCGTACCCGCATCCGCGTTGGTGATGCGCTTGGCCGCCTCCAGGATGCCTTCGAGCAGCCGGGTGATGTCGCTCTCGCTGGACAGCGAGATGCCGATGGCATTCAGCTCTTCCAGTCTGCGCAACAGGCTTTGCTGGCTATGCGACATGATCACCCCGAACGTGGCCGGCCATGGCAATTGCGCGCTACTTGATGCAGACCGCGCGCACCTGCTGGATGTCGGTGATGCCCAGCAGTACCTTCTCGATGCCGTCCTGCTTCAGCGTACGCATCCCCTCCTCCAGTGCGATGGCGAATAATTCGGCCACCCGCGCATGCTCCTGGATCGCCTTCTTGACCGGATCGGTGCCGATCAGCAGTTCATGCAGGCCGACCCGTCCGCGATAGCCGGTTCCGGCGCAGTTGTCGCAGCCGACTTTCTCATAGAGCGTGATCTGCCCCTGTTCATTGGCGAACAGCCTGGTCCACTCGGCATACAGGTTCTTCAATGCGGCATTCGGGTCCTTCTTCCAGCTTGCGGTCTCCTTCAACTCTTCCGCATATTCCGTCAGCAACGATTTTATTTCCTCCTGGCTGGCAACATGCGGCTTCTTGCAGTCCTTGCACAAACGCTTGGCCAGGCGCTGCGCCAGGATGCCGAGCAGCGCGTCGGCGAAGTTGAATGGATCCATACCCATGTCGAGCAGGCGGATGATCGATTCCGGCGCACTGTTGGTGTGCAACGTGGCGAACACCAGGTGGCCGGTGAGCGAAGCCTCGATGCCGATGGATACCGTCTCCTTGTCGCGCATTTCGCCGACCATGATCACATCCGGATCGGCGCGCAGGAACGAGCGCATGATGGTGGCGAAATCCAGCCCGGCCTTCTTGTTGATCTGCACCTGGCGCAGACCTTTCTGGGTGATTTCCACCGGGTCCTCCGCGGTCCAGATCTTGGTGTCCGGCGTATTGATGTGCTTGAGGATGGAATGCAGCGTGGTGGTCTTGCCGGAACCGGTCGGGCCGCACACGAAGAACAGGCCGTACGGCTTGGTCACCGTCTTCTTGATTAGGTCGAGGTTGCGCTCGGAGAAACCCATCTTGTCGAGCGGAATCGGCTCACCCGAGGCCAGGATACGCATCACTACGTCCTCCACCCCGCCTTGCGACGGGATGGTGGCCACGCGCAGCTCGATGTCCAGCGGGCCGAATTTCTTGAACTTGATCTTGCCGTCCTGCGGCTTGCGCTTTTCCGAGATGTCCAGGTCGCACATGATCTTGATGCGCGTCACCAGCGCATTGCGGTAGGTCGCAGGCACCTCGATGTAATTCATCAGCGAGCCGTCCTTGCGCACGCGGATCACGGTCTTGGCCTTGCCCGGCGCCGGCTCGATATGAATATCGGAAGCCCCCATCTTGTAGGCATCGATGATGATCTTGTTGACCAGCCTGACCAGCTCGTTATCGGACGCCGCATTGACGTCCTCCTGGGAAACCGCGACGACCTCCTCCTCGTCGCCGCCGAGCGCGCCGAGCAGTTCGTCCACCGAGCTGCCGTCCACCTCGTAGCCGCCGGTAACATCACCGCCCGCCCCATAGAACTGGCCCAGCGTGGACTTGAACTCGCGCTGCGAACATACCTTATAAATTAGGCGACTCTTGGGGAAAATGTTGTTCACCACGCGCGAAGCCTGGATGCGCTCTGGATCGGTGGTGAGGATCACCACGCCCTCGGCGGTCTCCTCGACCGGCACCCAGTGGCTGCTCGCCACATATTCGCGCTTGAGATTGCGCAACAGATCGGAAGGCTTGATGCGGTCCGCCCTGAACGGCTCGTAGGGCACACCGAAAAAGCGCGACAATGCCTGTCCCAGCGCCGAGATCTTGACCTGGAATTCGTCGATCAGCACGTCTTCGATGTCGACCCCCTTGCGCCGGGCGGTACGCGTGGCCAGTTCGAATTCGGCGGCCGACAGCACGGCATCCGCCACCAGGTAATCGTACTTGGTCTTGACGATGGCCTGCTGCTGGCGCTGGCGCAATGCCACCGACAGCGTCTGCGCCAGTTCCTCCACCCCTTCTTCCACCATCGGCGGGAACGGGTGGTTATCCTTGTTGTTGATGACCTGGATGACACCGACCAGTTCGCTGCCGGTTTCGTCGAAGATCGGCGCCACCAGCATCTGCTTGGTGCGATAGCCGGTACGCTTGTCGACGTCCTGCAGGAAGCGCAGATGCGGGCTGTGCGTCGCCAGTTCCTTTTCGTCGTAGACATCCCGGATGTTGAGCGTCTTCTTGTTGAGCGCCACATAGCCGGCAATGCTCTGCTCGGCGATCGGCAGCTTGAGGTCCTTGAACGAATTCAGCCCGGTCTTGACCTTGGACACCAGCGACACCTTGTCCTCGCCCACCACATAGATGGTCAGGCGATCGGCATTGAACAGGTTGCAGATGTCCTTGCTCACATCCAGCATGATCTCGTCGATATTGCTGGTGGCATGTATCTTGTTGGTGACATGATTGAGATTCTTGGTGAACTCCAAGCGCAAGCTCATGTCGTCCATGTTATGGCTCTGCGTGGCACTGCCGGTCATTACGGTACTCATCCACTGCTCCCCAGCCCACCACCGCGGATTTCGTCCGCCGCAGCCGGCCTCATCTGGTTCAAGAAATCATTGCTGCTGGGACTTGGGCACCGACCACAAGCCGCCTTCGAGCACATACACATCATAGCCTGCCTGCGCCAGAATGAAAGCGGCCGCCGAACTGCGGCGCCCGCTCTGGCAATAGGCAATATACTGGCGATCCTTGCGCAAGGCGCCGATCGCATTGCGGATGTCGTTCAGCGGCACGTTGATCGCCCCCGGCAGCTTGTCGTAGCGAAACTCCGGCGGATGGCGCACATCCACCCACTGCGCGCCCTGCGCCACCTTCTGCTGCGCCTCCTGGTAGCTCACCCGGTGCAGCAGCGGCTCGCGCACCAGCTCCAGGAAATCCTCCATCTTCAAGCGCAACAGCACGCCGTTGCTCTTCATGGTCACCGTCGCATTGCGCTTGGTGCCGGAAACCAGCGCTTCTTCGCCGAACACGTCACCCGCCTTCAGCTCGGCCAGCACCATGTTGACCCCGCCCACCAGCCGGCTGACCTGGGCACGCCCGCTCTCGATCACGTAATAATAGTCGCCGGCATCGCCTTCGCGGATGATCACGTCGTTGGCCCACACCGCGATCACCTCGATGCGTTCCAGCAGCTTGCCGATGTTGGCCGGCGGCAGCTGGGCAAATGGCCCGCGCTTGAGATTCTCGGCGCTGAACATGCCGGAATTCAGCAGGCGCCGCACCCGCGCCGCCGCCTCGCCCGTCGCATCCTTCTCGGCCGGCCCTTTGGCCGCCTCATGCTGCGAGAACTGGTCCCAGGTGATCATCATGTCAAGCAAGTCATCGTCGATGCGCAGCAATTGCAGGTCGGTCAGGGCATTGGCCGCCACGATGTCCGGCTGACGCTTGCCGAGCGGATGCTTGGCCCATTCCGAATCCGCCTTGATCACCACGCGGTTGCCGTCCTGGTATTGCAGCTCCAGCTCCCCCTTGACCAGATACACCGACTGCCCGGCGAGACCGCGCTGCTTGAACGGATCGGTGCCGCGCGCCACCGTTTCCATGTGGCAATAATCGAGCAGCTCGCGCAGGCGCGCCGGACTGAACGAGGAAATCGGCTCCAGCGCAGTGAGTTGCTTGATGTCCAGCGAGTCGTTCATCGCCTGCGCCCCTAGAACTCGAACACCTGGCCGTTCTGCAGCATCACCGGCGTGAAACCGCGCACGCATTCGGCGATCTCCTGCATGGTCAGCTCTATCTCGCCCGGCTTCAGGTGGGTAATGTAGATTTCCGGGCGGCGCTTCAGCTTCACCAGCTCTTCTCCGAGCATGCTCGGACACAGATGCTTGGACAGCACGGCCAGCTCCCTTTCCGCATTGGAGAAGGCCGTCTCGATGATCAGGTAGCGCAGGTTCTTGATCGCGTTGACCGCCTCCCACAGCGCATCGTTGCTGGTGGTGTCACCGCTGAATACCAGGCTGGCGTGCCCGCTGTCGAGCCGGAAGGCGACTGCCGGCACCGTGTGGTTGGCGGGCAGCGGCGTGATCTTGCGTCCGCCGAGGTCGACCGTGCGCCCCACCTCGATGGTCTGGTAGCGCATGTACGGCTGCCGCTCGTCGGGAATCCTGGTGAAATCCGGCCACAGCTTCCAGTTGAACAGATGCTGCCGCAGAATCTCCTGGGTCTCTGCGGTGGCGTGCACCGTCAGCGGCCGGTCGCGCATGATGTTGGTGCTGTCCACCAGGAACGGGATGCAGGCGACATGATCGAGATGGGCATGGGTGACGAACACGTGGTCGATCATGCTGAGCTCGGTCAGGCTGAGGTCGCCGACGCCGGTCCCGGCATCGACCAGCACATCGTTGTCGAGCAGCATCGAAGTGGTACGCAGATTGCTGCTGATACCGCCGCTGCATCCCAGGATTTTCAGTTTCATTGGCTATTGCCCATCACCGGTTACTTGGTCTCGAACACGAACACGCCATCCCAATCCGCCGCCGGCGGGTGCTTGCGGAAATAGGCGATGCGTTCCGCATATACCTGGTACAGCCTGGTCTGCGGCGCCATGCGCTGCAGGTTGTATAGCTGCACGTCGGCGCCATCCCAGTCCTGCGCACGGTACATGCGCAACGCCTGCTGGAACATCTTGAGCTCCTCCAGCACCGCCTTGTCCACCGCGCCATGCAGCCCCAGCGGCTGGTAAATGGCGACTGGCTTATCTTTACCTTTTACGCGCACCTGGTCAAGCTCGCGGTAGACGAAGTCGGGCACCGCTTCCCTGGTCTGTTCGCCGACGATGATGTCCACGCCATACTGCTTGGTGATGCCCTCCAGCCGCGACGCCAGGTTCACCGCATCGCCCATCACGGTATACGCCACGCGGATCTCCGAGCCCATGTTGCCGACACTGACCTTACCGGTATTGATGCCGACGCCGACGCGGATCTCCGGCCAGCCGCGCTGCTTGAAATACGGCTGCAGCGCATGCAGTGTCTGCTGCATCTCGATGCCGGCCAGGATGGCGTTGCGCGCATGCGCCGGATCATGCAGCGGCGCCCCCCAGAATGCCATGATGCAGTCGCCCATGTACTTGTCTATGGTGCCGCGGTATTTGTAGATGACCCGCGACAGCGGGGTCAGGAATTCGTTCATCAGCCGGCTCAGTTCCTTCGGATCCAGTCCCTCGGAAATCGAGGTGAAGCCGCGCACGTCCGAGAACAGGATGGTCATTTCGCGGCTGTCGCCCGCCATCGATACCTGCTCGGGATGCTCGCTCAGCTCGTCGACGATCTCCTTCGGAATATACTGTCCGAACAGACCGGTGATCTGCCGCTTGGTGCGCGACTCGACGAAATAGCCATAGGACATGTCGAGCGCGAACAGGCAGACGACCAGCATCAGGCCGTCTGCCAGCGGCAGCGCGAGGTTGGCGAACTTCCAGGCCATCAGGTCGCCCGCCATCAGCGCCAGCAGGGTGGCCAGGCTGAGCAGGGTGGTCTGGGCCGGGCTGAGTGGCGGCAGCAGCAGGCTCAGCGCCACGCCGAGCAGCAGCAGCAGCACGACCTCCGCCCCCACCGTGTAGGGCGGCCGTTCCTTGAGGTTCTGGTCGAGGATGCCGGCGATCATGTTGGCCTGGATTTCCACCCCCGGATACACCGCATCCACCGGCGTGGTGCGCATATCCAGCAACCCCGGGGCCGAGGTGCCGATCAGCACGATCTTGTCGCGCAGTTGCTCGAGCGGCACCCGGTCGTGCAGCACATCGGTGATGGAAATGTAGGGGAAGCTGCCGCGCCTGCCGCGATAGGGCACCAGCGTGCTGACCCGGCTGTCCACGGGGATGCGCAGCACGCCCTGCGGCGACTCCACGTTCAGCCATTCCAGTCCGCCATAGCCGGAACCGCCGCCCGCGGCATAGCCCGGCGTCAGCCGGGTGGTACCCAGCAGGGTGCGCACCATCGCCAGCGCCAGCGATTCATAATAGGCGCCGTTGTATTCCGCCACCATCGGCACGCGCCGCACCACGCCGTCGAAATCGATCAGCGGATTGAAATGGCCGGCGCTGGCGGCATTCTGCTGCAGCTCCGGCAGATTGCCGCCGTAACCGTCCCAGTGGGTGAACGCGATGGGACGCCCCTTGAAAGTTCCCGGCGGAAACACCGGCGGCGGCAGCGCCCCGGAAGTGCGTTGCTCGCTGCCGGTCTCAACGTTGGTCAGGTAATAGCCAAGCACCACGTTGCGCCCCCTGATCTTGTCGGCGAAGATGCGGTCGTATTCCAGCTGCGGCGTCACCTGCTGCAGCACCGACTGGAACTGCGGCACATTCCTGAGCTGGTTGCGCCCCAGCTCCTGCAGCACCTTGAGCCCGGAACTCTCGTCCTTTTCGGCAAACACCACGTCGAATCCGGCGATCGCCACATGGTAGCGCTGTTCCGCGGCAGCTTGTTCTTCATGCAGCCTATGATGCTCGGCTCCGACCTTGTGAAGCTGCCAGTGCAGGCCGGTTGTGCGCTCGTCGTAGATCTGAATGCGGTACATTCCGACGTTGCGCTTACCGGTGGTCGGGTCATAGGTGAACACGAGGGGCAGTGTAATGAAGGGACCTCCGTCCTCTGGCCAGCAATGCAGCACCGGTAGCATGCTCAGGTTCGCCTCGTCGCCGAGGTGCACCACTTCCTGACAGATCCCTGAACTCACCTTCCGCGGCGGAGATGAAGCGAGACGGCGAAGCGGCCCGAGCATTCGGAGTTTTCCGGTGAGCCCCGCGGGTATTTCCGGCCGAAGCAGGCGCTCGATCTCCGCGGCGATCTCCTCGTAGTCCTCAACGCCCAGCGCCCACGACATTCGTTTGCGCGATCCGAAGACGTTTATCGCCACCGGAACGTCAAAACCGTCAGGTCGGGTGAACAGAAGCGCCGGACCCCCGCCCGGCATCTTCATCACCCGGTCGGCAATCTCGGTAATCTCCAGGTGCGGCGATACGCGCTCGTCGATTTCCCGCAGCTCACCCGCTGCCTGGAGGCGCTCGAGAAAGTCTTGGAAGGACGCGTA
>Ga0078972_1006163_pt1 | contig 29023 bp, 48 predicted proteins | sample YelNatPaOPGAMG01_FD_67568 | JGI IMG/M metagenome (GOLD analysis project Ga0078972, IMG submission 67568) | Hot spring thermophilic microbial communities from Obsidian Pool, Yellowstone National Park, USA - OP-RAMG-01 (SPADES assembly) (version 2) | ecosystem: Environmental > Aquatic > Thermal... | reverse complement strand
TCTTGTTCTATATTTAAAGCAAGCCCCGACATAAAAGAAGCTATTGCCAACCCAATTAATGAAAAAAAGACTATCCTCCCGCCTGAGTATTTATCAGACAAAAAACCAGCTGGAATTTGAACAATAATATAACTGAAAAAATAAATAGCGAAAATATGGGCGTCTTGATTAACAGATGGTTTGAAAGGAACATAAACAGACAAAATACTCCATGTAAGCCTAGTATAATAGCTCAAAAAAAATGCAACGCCTGCAATTAAAACTGGATAAAATTTCTGATTAAGTGCATTCATTGTGTTTAAAGTATTTTTTTCGCCTTACCATAATACAAATAGCTTAGTTGTAAATTTATATTTGTCAATAAAATACAATTAATCATCCTAATTTTGCAGTAAAAACTTAAGATCATTTTTTAAAACACAAAGAAACCCTGAATATGCAACAACTTTATGTAAAAATAAAAAGCCCATAAAGCATTGATACAAAGACATTTATAGGCTTTTTTATTCTATTTGCTACAAAAGTCAGATTAACACTTTTTTCAAAATAAAAAAAGGTCGGACCTAAGTCCGACCAAAATATCATTTAACTAATATTTATTACTTTACTTCAACCTTACCGCCAGCAGCTTCGATCTTTGCTTTGATTTCAGCAGCCTCTTCCTTCTTAACTTTTTCCTTTACAGGCTTTGGAACTGTATCAACAAGTTCTTTTGCTTCTTTCAAACCAAGAGCTGTAATCTCACGTACAACTTTTAATACGTCAATCTTCTTTGCTCCTACATCAGTCAAGATTACGTCAAATTCTGTTTGTTCTTCAACTTCTTCTTGAGGTCCTGCAGCAACTCCGGAAGCAACCGCAACAGGAGCAGCAGCAGTAACACCAAATTTTTCTTCAAAAGCCTTAATAAGCTCTGAGAGTTCAAGAACAGTCATTTGAGAAATTGCCTCTAAAATTTCTTCCTTATTTAAAGCCATTTTTATCCTCCTAAAATTTTACAAATTTATTTTATTTCATAAACACACTTAACTATATACGTAATCAAGAAGCTTCTTTTTTATCTTTAAGAGCCTGCAGGGCATAAGCAAAATCTCTTGGCACTGCGCCAAGCACCCCCGCAAACCTTGACAAAGGACTCTGCAAAAGATACAAGACTTTCGACAAAAGCACTTCTCTGGATGGAATATCTGCAAGAGCTTCAACTTCTATAGCACTGAGAGCCTTATTTTCAATATATCCGCCCTTAATTGTTCCCTTTTCAAATTCTTTTAAAGATGTCTTCAAAACTTTTGCAGCAGCACTAATATCGCCCTGCACGAAAAGAACTGCAGTTGGTCCAAATAATAGATCTTCAACTAGGTTTTTCTTGCCGATTTTTTCAAGTGCTATACCTAGCAGGGTATTTTTAACTATTTTGAGCTTTGAGGATGTACCCCTTATCCTATCTCTCAATTCAACGCTCTCTTTAACGTTCATCCCCTTTAAATCGATTAAAAAAACAGCTGATGAATCAGAGAGATCTTCTAAGATATTGTTTACAAGATTCTCTTTATTTTTCCTTATCTGACTTATCATTACTTCACCTCCTTTCAAAGTTACATAAATATAATTATGAATATACCCAGGCAAAGGTAATACCTGGGTATTAGCTTCCTTTGCCTCCGCAGGATTTACTATTATTACCTGCTTCTTGGGCCTATATTCAGTTTAACTTATTGTCTTAAAGATTTGCTTTCTTTACGGATTCGGCAGCTTTATTTGTATCAATCTTTACCCCAGGACCCATAGTAGAAGAAACTGTAATACTCTTCAAATAAGTTCCTTTTGCAGCAGACGGTTTTGATCTCAAAATTGTATCCATCACGGCAGCAAAATTTGCAATCAGATCATCTTTTGAAAAGGATACTTTACCAATCGGTATGTGCAAAATGCCAGTCTTATCAGTTCTAAGTTCAACCTTACCTGCTTTAAACTCTTTTACTACTCTCGCTATTTCGAAGGTTACCGTGCCTGTCTTTGGATTAGGCATTAACCCCTTAGGACCGAGAATTCTACCTAATTTACCAAGCGCGCCCATCATATCAGGAGTTGCAATAATCACATCAAATTCAAACCAATTTTCTTGTTGAATCTTTTGAAGGATATCCTCTGCTCCGATATAATCAGCTCCTGCATCCTTAGCGTCGTTAGCCTTTTCACCTTTTGCAATAACTAAAATCCTTGTTTTCTTGCCTGTGCCAGCAGGTAAAGAGACAGTAGTCCTAATTTGCTGGTCTGCATGTTTAACATCTAGGCCAGTTCTTATAGACACTTCTACTGTTTCATCAAATTTTGCTTTTGCGCCACTTTGAACGAATGTAAGAGCGGCATCTGGATCGTATTTTTGATTTCTATCAAAAAGATTTAAAGCTTCTGTATATCTTTTACTTCGTTTTTGCATGCTATCCTCCTATCCTTCAATTACTTCTACGCCCATGCTACGCGCAGTGCCCTCTAGCATTCGAACTGCACCTTCTACATTGTTTGCGTTCATATCTTTTAATTTTCCTTGGGCTATCTCAGCAAGTTTAGATCGCGCAATTTTTCCGACCTTCTTTTTATTTGGTTCGCCACTGCCCTTTTCAAGCTTTAAAGCTTCTCTGATCAAAACTGAAGCAGGAGGAGTCTTAAGGATGAAATCAAAACTTCTATCTTCATATACTGAAATTTCTACAGGGATAATGGTTCCTTCTTGAGATGATGTTTGAGCGTTATATGCCTTACAAAACTCCATTATGTTGACGCCGTATTGGCCTAACGCAGGACCAACAGGAGGAGCTGGATTAGCTTTGCCAGCAGGCAAGGCTAATTTTACAATTCCAACAATCTTTTTTTTCTTTTTCTTAGGAGCAGCCATTTATTACAACCTCCAATAAATTAATCAAAATTAAACCTTTTCAATCTGACTAAGAGCAATCTCAGCAGGAGTGTCTCGACCAAAAAGGTTTATAACAAGACGTACTGTTCCTTTTTCAGGAAATATTTCATCAATCACTCCAGTCTGCTCAGCAAATGGGCCTGAAGTAACCCTTACAACCTGACCTTTTTCAAACTCTACTCTTATTACAGGTTTGTCTGTTTTAGCGTACATCATAATTTTTTCAACTTCATCTGGACTAAGAGGTAGGGGCTTCTTTTTGCTGCTAATAAAACCCGTAACACCAGGAGTGGTCCTAACCAGGTTCCACGTAGCATCATCAAGATCCATTTCCACTAACACGTAGCCAGGAAAAACCTTCTTTGAACTCTCTTTTTTTTGATGACCAATCATTTTAACTTCTTTTTCTACAGGAATGAGAACTCTTGTAATCCTATCCTCAAGACCCTCTCTCTGTGCTCTTACAAGTATTGCTTCTTCAACTCTTTTTTCATAGTTAGAAAGAGTTGTGATTACATACCATTTGAGATTAGAATTTATATCTGTCATGAATTTGACCAATGTCCAAATGTTGATATTAAGAAATTAAAAATGGTAGTAAAGATAGCGTCGATTGTACCCACAAAAAGAGCAATGATTAAACTAAAAGCTAAAACAACTCCAGTAGCAGAAAGCACAGTCTTCCTATCAGGCCATGATATCTTTCTGGATTCAACCTTAATTTCAGAGTAAAAGGATCTAACTCTCTCTTTCAAATCGTTAAAAGACAGCAAATTACACCTCCAAGAGGTACTAAAAAATTAAATTAGCTTCTTGCTCCCACAACAAGCGATGTGGTTACGCAATAAAAATGGCAGGCCAGGCAGGACTTGAACCTGCAGCCCCCGGTTTTGGAGACCGATGCTCTGCCATTGAGCTACTGGCCTAAAACAAAAGCATTATAATACTATTTTGTTTCCTTGTGAACAGTATTCTTATTGCATCTTGGGCAATACTTCTTCACCTGTAGACGGTCTGGATCATTAATCCTATTCTTCTGAGTGTGATAATTTCTTTCTTTACACTCTTGACACGCCAAAGTGATCCTTAATCTTTTTTCTTTTGCACCGGCCTTAGCCATACCAAAACCTCCATATACATTTCATAGACGGTTAATTCTATAATATTAATATAAAACTGTCAAATCTTACTTATTGAAAACACAGTGAATACCATCATAGTTTCTACACTTGCTACAGGATATACAAGAAACTTTTTCTTGACCGTTCTTAAGCCTTATAATAAGATCTGGCTCTCTAATAAATGGCCTACTTAAAGAAACAAAGTCAGAAACGCCGTTTTCAATGATTTCATTCATCAAAGATAGTGACCTTATACCACCGACAATACTTAGCGCAGAACCCACATTTTTTCTAACAACTTTTGCTCTTTCTAAGAAGTAACCCTCATCTTCAACTTTCAGGATATTCAGCCTATCAATTGGGTTATTCTTTGAACCAACAGCACCACCGCTGATTTCAATTAGATCTACACCGTGTTCCTCAAGAAGAGTTGATAAGCTGACAAGCTCTTCTAATTGTATATGACCATCACCAGTTCCACCAGTAGAATTTAATTTTACAAAAATTGGATAATCTTTGCCAACAGCCGTTCTAATGGAGTCAATTATTTTAAGAGCAATTTTGGATCTATTTGCTATGCTTTTGCCAAATTCGTCTTCTCTTTTATTCGAATCAGAAAAAAGCGTTCTACACAAGAAATATCCATGAGCCATATGTACACAAATCGCATCTGCTCCAGAAAGTTTGGCTCTAAGAGCTGCTTTTGTAAATGCATCGATCAATATATTAATTTCATCTATATTCATAGTGTTGTGGTCTATAGGTTCCAAATTATTTATAAAATCCTTATTTGTCTGTGACCCCGCATGAGAAATTTGAACAGCAAAGAGCGAACCATTTTCGTGTATCATGTCAGACATTTTCCTATAACCCTCGACAAATCTATCATCATCTATTCTATTTTGTCTTATTCCAGCCCTGCCTCTAGGGAACTCCACGCAAGAATGCCCAGATATTATAAGGCCTATTTCACCCCTCGCCAATTCTTTATACAAGGCCAATTGCCTATCAGAAATTGATCCATCCTCGTTTCCCATCCAATCATGCGTTGCAGATCTAATAAAACGATTTTTAAAATTTAAATTCTTAATCCTAAACGGAGAAAAAACATCTTTCATAATACTTCCACCTTTCATAATAATATTTTCTTTATTATATATTCCCTAATAAAAAAAAATGCCGGTAGTTTGACAGTTGAGCAAATATAAAACTTAAGAAAAGCTTAATCTAGACTTATTTTTTGTCAAATTTACTATTTAAATATATCGCACTTTGAGGTCCCTCATAGTACCCTGAGCATCTTGCTCGGGGTGTATTGCTTTTGATCTTAAAGCTACCAAGCAGGATGCTTGGCTTACTATCAATACAAAGCCTTAAAAAGCTTTAAATATCAAGGCTTACAAGCATTTTAGTTCTGTTCAAGTGTCAAAGATGGGACTATATATTCCCTAATAAAAAAGGCCTGCTTTCGCAGGCCTCTTAAGCTCAACCTGAGCTCTAATTAAAACCCTCAGCCACCACTAAAACAGCTTCCAGAGTCTGAATCATCGCCAGAACTATCTGTTGAAGAACAGTGGTTAACATGATAAACCTTTCTAACATTTTCAGAATTACAACTCGGACATACTACCTTTCTGCCATCAGAAGAGGCAGGCAGATATATGTCAAAGTCTGCACCACAATCCTTACAAAAATACTCAAATATCGGCATTTAAACACCCCTAACTATTTATATATTTATCTTTAATTATATACTTAAAATCAAATTCTTTCAACATCTCTTCACCATATAGATATTCTATAAACTGAAAAGCAGATCTGCCAGTAAAACTTCCTCCTCTTTGAACCCATTCCATAGCACTTTTGTTTAAAGTATCTTCTTCAAATTGTAATCCTCTTAGCTTTGCATAATTTTTAACTATATTTAGATACTGTTCTTTGCTAAAGGATAAAAATGCAAGCCTAATACCGAATCTCTCTACCAACGAAATCATCTCTCTATAGGCATCATTTGCAAATCTTTCATTTACATCTTCTTCTTTTGCAAGGTGCCTTCTATTTGATGTTGCATATATCAAAATATTAGACGGCCTCTCTTCAATATCGCCATCAAGAAGTGCCTTTAGCACCATCCAGGATTCTTCACCAATAGAAAAAGATAGATCGTCGAAAAAAAGGATAAAGTGATAGTCTTCTCCTCTTAATAAGCCATAAAGGTGAGATAAGTCATTTATTTGAGATTTATAAATTTGAATAATTCTTAAACCCTCTGGAAAAAACTTACCAAGCATAGCTTTTACTAGACTTGACTTTCCAGTACCTCTTTCTCCCCAGAGAAGGACGTCACTAGCAGGTAAATTTTTTACAAATTTGATAGTATTTTTAAGTAATATACCAATCTGTTCATCAACTCCTAAAAAATTATCCAGATCAGAAAAACCAACATTGTGTATAGGAGTTAATTTTTCATCTTTAAATCTAAAAGCGGCAACTTCTTTTAAGTCTTCTTTGAACGACATACTAAACCCTCCTAAACGCTAAAATACAAAACTATTGACATATCAAAATTATTCTAATTTGTAAATTTTGATATGTCACTTATAATATTATTATTAAAGAAGTTTAAAGCTTAATTTTTACATTATCATTATAAACTATAAAATGTTGCCTTTTGGAGGAAATATGCTAAATTTAGTAAATGCAATGCTTAACCCTTCGTTTTATCCGCATGAAGCCGAAATAAAGTTTATTGAAACTCATATATCTTGTGTTTTTTTGACTGGAAAGTATGCTTATAAAATAAAAAAATCGGTTAACTTTGGATTCCTGGATTTTTCTACTCTTGAAAATAGAAAAAATTTTTGCGAACAAGAAGTTAAATTAAACTCAAGAATAAATCCAAGTTTATACATAGGAGTTATACCTATTAGTTTAATAAATAATTCATATGTTTTAAACTCATCTGAAAATATAGTGGAATATTGCATAAAGATGACTGAATTGCCTCAAGACTCTCTAATGTCAAACTTATTAATTCAAAACAGGGTGTCTGAGGGAGACATAAATAGGATTGCGCAAAAGGTCGTAAATTTTCATGACAAAGCAAGTAAAATAAAAGACACTCATTTTGTTGACTCAATAAAATATAATTTGGAAGAAAATTTTAGCCAAACTGAAAATATTGTAGGTTGGTTAATTTCAAAAACAAATTACAACCTAATAAGGGATCGTTCTCTAAGCTTTTTTAACTCACACAAATCTGACTTCTTAGATAGAATGAAAAACTCTCTATTTGTAGATGGGCACGGAGACTTACACTCAAAAAATATATCAATTATGCCAGATGATATATACATATTTGATTGTATCGAATTTAATGAAAGATTTAGAATTCAAGACATCTCATCTGAAATCGCATTTCTTTCAATGGACTTAGATTTCAGCAATAGAAGCGATCTTTCATCTGTATATGTAAATACTTATCAACAACTAAGTAAAAGGAATATCTTGCCATATCTAAAGTTTTTTAAATCCTATCTTGCATATGTAAGAGGCAAAGTCCTATATTTCTCATTTATAAATGATCAAAAAAATAAAGACCTCGAAAATACGATAAAAAGGTATTTTAGACTATCTGCAAAATACTTTAACAATTCACTGCCAACCATATTCGTTATTTCTGGCCTCTCAGGAACTGGTAAGAGTGCACTTGCAAAAAGGTTAAGTTTTCAAACAAATATAAAAAGATTTTCATCAGATGATATAAGAAAAGAATTAGCAGGAATCCCAAAACATGAAAGTGCAAAAGCTGATTATAACAAAGGAATTTATTCTCCTGATTTTACTAAAAACGTTTACATTAAAATGCTTGAATTAACAGAAGGAGAAATACAATCAAATAGATCTGTAATTTTGGACGCAACCTTTAATTCAGATGTATATAGAAATATGATATTAGACTTAGCAAAAAGATTAGGAACAGATATGATTTTGATTGAAAGAGAAGCTGATTTAGAAGTTATTACAGAAAGATTAACCAAAAGGGCAGTTAAGAGAAATACTTCAAGCGACGCTGATCTGGGAATTTACAAAAGGCAATTGTCAGAATATAAACCATGGAATATATGTAAAGGGATTACATATGAGAAAATAGGAAGCGTAGAAGATCTAAACAGTCTATGCTTTGAATTGGCGAAAAAATACCTCCTACTTGATTTTTCATAAAAAACAACATAAGGCAAAAAACTCAATAGCCTTTTGCTATTAAAGAAGGCAGATATTAAATTAGTGAAACTAATCCTCCGAATAATCTTCCTCCCATGTCATTGTGGTATGCGTATATGTGTCTTCATCTTTAACGCCTCTTTGAACCTCAGTAATGTGAGCGTGTTTAACTCTAAATGCTTGCAATATAAATTCTACTGCCTTCTCTGGCTGTGCTTTCTCTCCACACGTATAGACATCTAATGCAGCATAACCATTTTCAGGCCATGTATGGACAGAAATATGTGATTCAGATACTACCACAACACCACTAGTACCAGATGGAAAAAATTTGTAAAAATGAACTGCCTTTACGTCCATATTTGCTACTTTTGCAGCAGCTAAAAAAATCTCTCTTGCTCTTACAGGATCGCCAATAATATCGGGGTCGCATCCTGAAGCCTCAACAATGTAATGCATTCCAATTGATTCCAATTCTCTACCTCCTTTTTCAGATCACAAAAAGTGATTATATCACAATACAAAGAAAATAATAAAAAACTATAATTTATTACAAATATACTTACAACACAAATAAGAAATAATACTACCAAAAGCCATGGGTACAAAAACTGCACTCCCAATACTTTTTGTATTGTTAAATTCTTTTTTTGGGACTTCTTTAGAAAACACCACTTCAATTCCCGAAATTATCCCAAAGCTTCTTAGCCTTTTTCTCAGAGCCCTTGCAAGAGAGCAGTTAGAAGTCTTAGATAAATCAGCATAAGTAACCAAAGTGGGATCTACTCTGTTTCCTGCTCCAGCGCTAACAACTATATATGCTTTATTGTAGAAATGTTTAATTAATAAAGCTTTAGCATCTAAATCATCTATTGCGTCAATAATTATATCAGGTTTAAAATTTTCAATCTCAAAAATAACTTCTTGAGCTTTTTTTTGAGATACTAAAGCACTAGAATCACTAATAGCTTTCAACCTTTTCAATGCCACATCAACTTTTAAGAGCCCAATATTGGCAAATTCGGCTAATATTTGTCTGTTAAGATTAGATAATTCAAATTTGTCATCATCAATAAGAAAAAGATTTTCAACACCCAACCTTGCAAGCGCTTCCAGAGCAAATCCTCCAACCCCTCCAAGACCACATATTACTACTCTTGATTTTCTAATTCTATTAACACAGTCCTCACCTAATAGTAGTGAAGTCCTCTGAAATCTTAACTAAATCACACCCTCTGCACTAAATTCTTCTAAGTGGCAAATAAGATTTATTGACAAAAGTTTAAATTCTTCATCAAATTCAAGAACATTTATCCCAGCATTTGCAAGCTTGAATTTCCAAAAAAAACTATATGGAAGAGAGAATATATCCATCAAAATAACCCTTATTACGACATCGTGGGTAACAAAAGCAATATCCTTACCACGATTGTTGTCAACCCATTCTTTAAATGCATTGGTAGCCCTTAGAGACACATCTTTTAAGCCTTCTCCCTCAGGCATCTTTGCCTCATATGGACTTACTTTCCAGAAATTATAAATTTCCTTAAACTCCTCTTTTACCTCAGATACAAGTTTTCCTTCCCATAACCCGTGTGATATTTCTAAAAACCTATCATCATAAAAGACTTGTAGTTTTTTTGGATAAAAATTAATAATCGAGTTTGCAGTTTCTCTTGTTCTGCTAAGAGGGGAAGATACTAAAATATCAAGGGGCATACTAGAAAAATACTTTCCAAGTTTGTTTACTTGTTCTATACCCTTTGGCGAAAGCTCTATATTCTTTACACCTTGATATCTGCTTTCTCTATTCCAATCAGTTTCGCCATGCCTTATCAAATATATTTTCATGAAAGATAAATTAACCTGAGCTCTTCGATATCTCCTCCGCTTATTAAACTCTCTAAAACGCTATCATGAACTTCAGAATCTACGCTCAAGATCATAACTGCAAGACCGCTCTTTGAATTTCTTCCAAGTTGCATGCCTGCAATATTAATTTTATTTTCTCCTAATACCGTTCCAAATCTTCCTATAATACCCGGCTTATCTTTGTGTCTTGATATCAAAAGATAGCCTTCTGGAAAGGTATCAACACGATAATCATCTATACCAATTATTCTTGGTTTCTGATCAGATAATATTGTCCCTGAAACAGATCTTACACCGCTATCAGTAATAACCTTAACAGTTATTACGCTCTTAAAATCAACATCCTCAGATTCTTTAGATTCGGTATACTTAATACCAAGGTCATTTGCCAATGGTAGTGCATTAACAAAACTAACATAGTTACCCTTTATTTTTATTAAGTATCCCTTAAGGACACTTACCGAAACAGGGTTGATATTTTTCTTTGCAATATCGCCGTAATATATAATTTCGATCTTATTAACTCTTTGTGATACCATGTCTTTAATAAACTTTCCGAGTCTTTCTGCAAGATCAATCCATGGCAAAAGATCATCAGAAACTCCCCTAAAAGCAGGCAAATTAACAGCTCCATGAGGAACTCTACCTTCAAAAAAAGCAATTACCTGTTCCACCACATCAAGAATAACATTTACCTGAGCCTCCTTAGTGGCTGCACCAATATGAGGAGTCAAAACTGTATTATCGATTGAAATATAGGGATTATCATTTGCAATAGGTTCAACCTCAAATACGTCAGAAGCAACGCCTGCTAAATGTCCAGATTTCAAAGCATCAGCTACAGCAGCTTCATCCACTACGCCGCCTCGAGCAGCATTCACTATATATGAGCCCTTTTTCATTAAACTGATTCTTTCTTTATTGACCAAATGATAAGTTTCTTTTGTTTTTGGCACATGAACTGTTATTACATCTGCTTCTTTAAAAACGTCATCAAGAGACATTAGAGAAATACCCATTTCTTTTGCTCTATCGAAAGATATATAAGGATCGAATGCAATAACTTTCATTCCAAAGGCCTTAGAGTATTTTGCTACGTTGCTTCCAACCTTACCAAGACCAACAATGCCTATTGTTTTCCTATACAGTTCATGCCCTGTAAATTTATTTCTTTTCCATTCGAGACTTCTAACAGATCTGTCAGATTGAGGAATATTTCGAAGAAGAGATATTATTAACCCGAATGTATGCTCGGCAGCTGAAATAATGTTTCCCTCAGGAGAATTTACAACCACAACACCATACTTTGTTGCAGCCTCAACGTTTATATTATCAACGCCAACACCCGCTCTACCTATAATTTTAAGGTTTTTGGCATTAGAGAGAACCTTTTGAGTAATCCTGGTTGAGGACCTAATAATAATAGCGTTATAATCTACTATAATTTCTGAAAGTTCATCTTCTGTAAGCCCAGTTTTTATATCTACTTGAAAGCCAGCAGATTCTAACCTTCTTATACCGAGTGAAGAAACTTCATCAGCCACCAATATTTTTTCATTCATTTACATACTCTCCTCAAAAACTTTCTGTGCAGCCTTAACTGATATACCTTTTTCAAATTTATATCCTAATTTATCTAGAGTTAATTCAAGAGCAGCAAAAGTAGCAAATATTTCTGTTGCACCAATAAAGCCTAGGTGACCGATTCTAAATATTTTCCCTTTAAATTGCGATTGACCGCCAGCAAGAACTATACCAAAATCTTTTCTCATAGTGTTTATAATATCTTGAGGATTAATCCCCTCAGGTACAAAAACTCCTGTCACGACAGGGCTTGCACAATTATCATCTGACACAAGTTTCAATCCAAGGGCCCTGACAGCACTTCTCACTGAGTCTCTAAGAACAGAGTGTCTCTTTTGAAAATTCTCAAGTCCTTCTTCAAAAATCATCTTTAAAGATTCCTCCAATGAGAAATAAAGAGAAATTGGTGCGGTAAAAGGAGGCTGTCCCTTTTTATATGATTCGTGATACTTTCTCACATCAAAATAAAATCTAGGTAGATTAGAATTATTTGCCCTGTTAATAGCTTCCTTGGATACCCCAAGCAGGCTAATACCAGGAGGGCATCCAAAAGCCTTTTGAGAAGCTGCAGCCACCACATCTACTTTCCACTTATCCATCTCGAAAGGAGCCGCTACCATACCGCTAATTGAATCTACTACGAACAAAGCTCCATGCTCTTTTATAATTGGCGAAAGCTTTTCAAGATCGTTTAATATAGCCGTAGAAGTCTCGTTATGTTGAACAAGAACTCCTTTGTATGTGCCCTTTGGATACTTTGAAAGATAATCTTTTACTTTTTCAGGATCAGAATATTGGCCCCAAACAAATTCTAATACGTCAACATTTAGTCCATATACTTTTGCAATTTGCACAAAACGCTGACCAAAATTTCCATTAACTAAAACCAAAACTCTATCATCCCTGTTAAAAAAGTTAGAAACACATGCTTCCATAGCACCAGTTCCAACTGAAGCGAAAATATATACTTCACCCTCATCGGTTTTAAAAATCTTTTTCAAACCATCAACACAGTACTCATGAATCTTTTGAAAAATTGGTCCCCTATGGTTTACCATAGGTCTTGAATTAGCTCTTAAAATACGAGGTGGAACAGTAATTGGTCCAGGAATCATTAACATATGATTATCATTTAAAAAACGATCCATCTATTCCTCCCAAATTATCTCTTAGAGTATTGAGGTGCTTTTCTTGCTTTCTGTAAACCGTATTTTCTTCTCTCTTTCATCCTCGAGTCTCTCGTAAGAAGTCCCTTGGCCTTAAGCACGGCCCTTAATTCAGGATTAAAAAGATACAAAGCCCTTGCAATTCCGTGTGAAAGTGCTCCTGCCTGGGAAGACACGCCTCCGCCAACAATTTTTGCCCTAACCTCAACTCTTCCTAAGATTCCAGCAGTTAAAAGTGGATCATCTACAATTATCTGTAAAGTTTTTCTAGGGAAATACTCAAGATAATCTTTACCATTAACTGTTATCTTACCGCTATCAGTAGGGTATATTCTTACTCTTGCAACAGAAGTTTTTCTTCTGCCCAATCCCCAAACAAAAGCTTGTTCCTTAAGCTTCATCAAGTTCCTCCTTAATTATTAATTAATGAATAGAAATAATAAATATTTTATAAATCAAAATTCACTAATTTATGTGTATTTAGTTACACTTAATCTAAGCTTCGATCTTCAAATAGACAGGTTTCTGTGCAATTTCTTTATAGTTTTCGTCCTTATAAATCTTAAGTTTGCTTAGCATAATCCTTCCAAGCGTTCCCTTTGGCAGCATTCCTTTTACAGCATGAAATAAAATGAACTCAGGTTTTTGAATCCTTAACTTTTTAAGGTTTACTGTTTTTAAATTACCAAGGTATTGTGAATGTCTGTAATACATTTTATCATTTTCTTTGTTACCAGTTACAACAATCTTACTGGCGTTAATTAAAACTACAAAATCCCCATTATCAAAATGAGGAACATAACTGGGTTTATGCTTTCCTCTTAAAATCAAAGCAATCTTGGTAGCTAATCGACCTAATGTTTGACCATTTGCGTCAATCAACCACCATTGCTTATTCGAATTAGATATATTCGGAAATTCAGTTTTCATATCCTTCCTCCTAGATACTTTTTTAGAAAATTCATTATATTATGCACATTTTACAATGTCAACGAATGATGGGCCTTTAAAAAAACCGTTTAGCCCATCCATAATGATATTTTTTGTACACAGCGCACCAAGCGTTTGTTCAAAATAACTTACTCCCCATAGGTGTAATCCTCTTGGAGGAGCCTTGTGCAACACCAACCTCTTTTCTCCATCTAATGCTTCTTTATATTCTTGTAAAAGACGTCTACCTTGAGCGACTGAAACTGCTTCTCCAAACAAAAATCTGACTGTATGCCACAAAAAAGAAGGCGCTTCTATTATGAAATACAAAAAATCCCCACTTAAGACTGTTTTAGAGAAAATGACTGTTCCAAAATTCAATTTTCTGTCACAAGATGTTCTAGAAAAAGACTTAAAGCAAAATCTGTCAGATATTAGTGATAAAGGAACTTGCAAATCATCCAGAGACACGTCTAAATTCCAAATATATCTTGACAAATGTGCAGGGATATTTCCCTTAGCACAAACAACATAAACGTAAACTCTTGACTTTGCAGAAAATCTACTATTGAAATCATCAGACATTAACTTTAACTCATTAATTCTAATATCATTTGGTAAGTGAAAATTCAAAATATTGTGCAATTTTTCAATGCTAAATGGACATTCCTTTAACTTAAAAGAAATAACCTGTCCAAGGGCATGAACTCCGGCATCAGTCCTGCCAGCAGGATTAACACAGATTCTCTCTCCAAATATTTCTCTAAGTTTTTGCTCTATAACCATCTGTACCGTTCTAGACTCTTCTTGCATCTGAAAGCCATGAAAGTTGGTACCATCATAAGAAATTATTGCTGCAATATTCATGATAAAAAAACAAAGATCGAGGCAAAAAAGCCCCGACCCACAAAAAAACTAATTGTCAAGATATTCAATTTAAATTAAAAAACAAGTTCCAGAACTGCCATTTCAGCGCCATCACCTTTTCTCGGTCCAATCTTGACAATTCTAGTGTAACCGCCATTTCTTTCTCTAACAGGGTTCAACTCTTCACTAAATAGAGATTTTAAAGCCTCTTTAGACTGCAAATAAGAAAAGGCTAACCTTCTGTTTGGCATAATATCTTTTTTTGAAATAGTTATAATATGTTCAATTATCTTCTGGGCTTCCTTAGCGCGAGTTATAGTAGTTGTAATTCTTTTGTTGATAAAGAGGCTACAAGCCAAACCTTTTAACAACGATTTTCTGTTAGAAATTGGCATATTTAGTTTTCTGTGTGCCATCCTATGCCTCATATTCATCACCTCCATTTTCATCATTAGCTTTAAGTCGAAAGCCTTTGGAAAGCAAAATTTCTTCAAGTTCATCCAATGATTTCTTACCAAAACTTGGAACATTTAATATGTCCTCACGAGTTCTTGAAATCAAATCATTTAAAGTAGAAATACCAGATCTCTTAAGCACATTCGCAATTCTCGTTTGTAAGCCAATTTCCTCAATGGATTGCTCTAAGTCCACTCTCGATTGTGGTTTTAAATAAGTATCTCTTTTTGGCTCTTTATAATCAGTACCAGGCTTTTCTGAGTCAAAAAATGCGCCGTATTCAACAAATATTCTAAAATGAGATATAAGCTCTTCTGCTGAAATTTTTAGCGCATTAATAGGCTCTATAGTTCCATTAGTCCAAATCTCAAATATTAGTTTATCCCAATCAGTTTCTTGTCCAACACGTGTAGACTCGACAAAATAATTTACTCTTGTAATAGGCAAAAAATTTGCATCTAAGGGTATGCTGCCGGGAGACAACCAACGGGAGTTTTCTCTCATTTTTTCAATAGAAATATATCCTTTACCTTTTTTAACGGTGATTTCAACCCTCAATTCACCGTTTTCTTCTAGGGTAGCTAAATACAGATCCTTGTTAACAATTTCCACTTCAGCGTTTGGTTGAATATCAGATGCCTTGACTATTTTAGGACCTTTTACTTCAAGGATAAGCTTCCTTGTCTCCTCTTCGGGGACATCGGGTGATATATTAATAGCCAATTTTTTTATATTTAAGTGAAACTCCAATATATCCTCAACCATACCAGGCAAAGTCATATATTCATGAGGAGCATCATCTACTCTTATACCAATTACTGCGCTACCTGGAATAGATGTGAGAAGAACCCTTCTGATTGCGTTACCTATGGTAGCTCCGTAACCAGGCGAAAGAGGTTCCAAAACGAACTTGCCATATTTACCGCCATTCTCAGTTTCAAATTGTTCTTTTATTTCAAGCTTATAATTTTCCTTTGATCCGAACAAAGGACGCCTCCTCTTCTATCGAGAATAGAACTCGATAATTAGATTTTCTCTGATAGGTGCATCAAGTTCTTCACGTTGAGGAAGTCGATCAAATTTGATTTCTAATTTGTCATAATCTACAAATATCCATGGGGCAGGAGTTCTTTCTTTTATGACCTCAACAAATTCTGAACCAAAAAGCTCTTTACTATTTTCCCTCGCAGAAACAATATCTCCCGGCTTCACACGATAAGAAGGTATATTTACGCGATGACCATTAACGTTAAAGTGACCATGAGAAGCCATTTGCCTTGCTTCCTGGCGACTTGATGCAAATCCAGCTCTAAACAAGACATTGTCTAATCTTCTCTCTAACAAAAAGTAAAGATTATCTCCAGTAACACCGCCCATTTGTTCTGCAAACTCTACATATCTTCTAAATTGTCTTTCACCGATTAAACCGTAAAAACGTTTCATTCTCTGTTTTTCTCTTAAACGCAATCCATACTCCGAGGTCTTTACACGGGTGTTAGTATGCATGCCTGGAGGAGTAGGACGCTTGTCAAAAGAACACTTTTCAGATAAACACCTATCACCCTTCAAAAATAGTTTCATGCCCTCTCTTCTACAAAGCCTACAAACAGGGCCAGTATATCTGCTCATTATTTTTTTACCTCCTATACCCTTCTACGCTTAGGTGGACGACACCCATTGTGTGGAATAGGTGTGACATCCTTAATCATCTCAATTGACAGACCAGCAGCCAACAAGGAACGAATAGCAGTTTCTCTACCAGGACCAGGGCCTTTTACATATACATCGATCTGTTTCATTCCATGATCCATCGCTTTTTTAGCTACAACTTCTGATGCCAGTTGAGCAGCGTAAGGAGTTCCTTTTTTGGTTCCTTTAAAGCCAGCAGTTCCTCCACTGCCCCAGGATATTAAAGCACCCTGCTTATCTGAGATTGCAATAATAGTATTATTAAAAGTTGAATGAATATGAGCTATCCCATATAGAACATTCTTCTTTTCCTTTTTCCTTACTCGGGTTTGTACTTTACCCTTTCTTGCCAACTCAATACCTCCTTTTTTAATAAGCAAATTTCAAAATTTAGAAATTGAACATATATCTATTTTTTCTTCTTTGCTCCAATTAAACGCTTTGGACCCTTTCTAGTCCTTGCATTTGTCCTGGTTCTTTGACCACGAACTGGTAAACCTCTTCTGTGCCTAAGTCCTCTAAACGCTCCCAGATCGATCAATCTTCTTATGTCTTGGGCCACGTCTCTTCTAAGATCGCCTTCTACTTTATAATTTTTCTCTACTTCATCTCTGAGCCTTATTAGTTCATCTTCAGTCAGCTCTTTTATTCTCTTTTCGGGATCTACACCTGTAACATTAAGAATTTTAAAAGCGAGTGGTCTGCCTATTCCAAAGATATAGGTTAACGCAACCCAGGCTTTTTTGTTCTCAGCTAGGTCAACTCCAGCAATTCTAGCCATCAACTAACCTCCTTATCCTTGTCGCTGTTTATGGCGAGGATTTTCACAAATTACTCTTACTATTCCCTTGCGCTTAATAATCTTACACTTTTCACATATTTTCTTTACTGATGCACGAACCTTCATATCGGCCTCCTATAGCAAATTTCTATTTCATTCTATAAATAATACGACCTCTTGTAAGATCGTAGGGAGAAAGCTCTATTTTAACACGATCGCCAGAAACAATTTTAATAAAATTCATCCTCATTTTTCCAGAAACATAAGCCAAAACTCTATGTCCAGTCTCTAGCTCCACTCTAAACATTGCATTTGGCAAAGCTTCCAAAATTATGCCCTCAACCTCAATAGCCTCTTCTTTAGCCAGTTTCATCACCCCCCCAAGAGGAAAGGATTACTGGTCCATCTTCTGTCACAGCAATCATATGCTCAAAGTGAGCAGAAAGAGATTTGTCTTTCGTGGACACAGTCCAACCATCCTTTGAGAGAATAACTTCATAAGTCCCTATGTTAATCATTGGTTCAATGCAAATAGTAATCCCCTCAACCAATTTAAGCCCGTGACCATAGGCTCCAAAGTTCGGGACACATGGGTCCTCGTGAACGCTCCTCCCGATTCCATGACCAGAAAGCTCTCTAACAGGAGAAAATCCAAATGCTTCGACATATCTTTGAACCGCAGCCCCAATATCAGAAATGTGACCTCCAACGACTGCTTGATCTATCCCTGCGTAAAGAGATTTTTCCGTCACATCCAAAAGAAGCTTAGCATCGCTTGATATGTTCCCAACTGGATAAGTTTTCGCACTATCTCCACACCATCCGTCAACGATAGAACCGACATCAATTTTTAAAATATCTCCATCCTTAAGTATTCTCTTACTGGAAGGAATACCGTGTACGACTTCATCGTTAATTGAAGTGCAAAGTATAGCAGGAAATGGTTTTGCTGAAAAATTTGGCTTATAATTCTTAAAAGCTGGAAGAGCTCTTTCTTTTTCAAAAAAAAATTCAGCAAACTTCTCAAGCTCATATGTAGAAATACCTGGTCTGATGATGTTTGATATTTCATATAAAAGTTTGCCAACTACTCTACCAGCTTTTTTTAGTGCCTTTATTTCTTCTTTTGACTTAATTAAACTTTTTCTATTTAACAAGATGCTCATATTGTTTAGCCATCAACTGCGCTTGAATTTGTCTTATTGTGTCCAGTGCAACACCTACAACAATAAGAAGAGCAGTCGCCCCTAAGCCCCTAAATGTAGTAACTTTTGTTAAAAGCTCAGATAAAGCAGGAATTAGCGCTATTAAGCCCAAAAATAAGCCGCCAAGAGTAGTAATTCTTGTCAAAACCTTATCAAAATACTCAGAAGTCGGCTTGCCTGGCCTAATACCAGGGATAAAGCCACCATATTTTTTCAAATTGCTTGCAAGTTCAACAGGATTATAAATAATTGCTGTATAGAAAAACGCAAAAAATATAATTAAGAGAAATTCAATGAAATTATACAAAACTGAATCTGGAGAAAACAGAGTTGACAAATAAATCGCAAGATTCTGTACTGACGGAACCCCTCTCAAAAAACCAAAAATAGTATTAGGTAACATCAATATAGAAACAGCAAATATAATTGGCAATACGCCTGCAGTATTTATTCTCAATGGCAAATAAGATGTCTGCCCTCCATAAACTTTTCTGCCTACAACTTTTTTGGCATAATGGATCGGAACCTTTCTCTCAGCCAATTGAATCCAGACAATTGCTACTATTGCAAGACAAAAGATTGCAAATAATGCGATAACTTGTATTAGATTTATGTCGCCAATCATTAAAAGAGAAAAAGTTTGACCAAAATACAAAGGCAATCTTGAAATAATGCCTATAAAAATTAAAAGTGATGCACCATTTCCAATACCTCTTTCAGTTATCAACTCACCCATCCACATTAGAAAAACAGAGCCAGCTGTTATTACTATAATCGTAGTTATCGTGTTAAAAATTGTAAAAATAGGAATAGCGGAAGAAAGGACATAGCTCATACCAATAGCCTGAAGAGCTGCAAGTACTACAGTTAAGTACCTTGTATATTGTGCCAATGCCTTTCTACCAGACTCGCTTTCCTTTTGCATAGCCTGCATTTTTGGGACAATAGGTGTCAAAAGTTGAACAATAATTGACGCGTTAATATATGGAGTTATACCCATTGCAAAAATTGAAAACTTTGCAAGTGCACCACCAGAAAACAGGTCAAGAAAACCTAAGATTCCTGATTGCTCTATTATCCTGGAAAGCAATTCATGGTTAACCCCGGGAACAGGAATATGGGTTCCAAACCTAAATAAAACAATCATTAATATAGTAAAAATCACTTTATTACGTAGATCCCCAAAGTTCATTGCTCCCATAAAACTATCTAACACGACAACACCTCTATGGTTCCGCCACACTTTTCAATTTTTTCTTTGGCGGAAGAACTAAACTTATGTGCTTTAAGATTTAAAGGAACATTAATTTCGCCATCACCTAAAATTTTTATCAAGGCATTTTTGCCTACCCAACCTTTTTCATACAAAAGCTCAGGGGTTATAACTGTTCCAGCTTCAAAGTCAGCAAATCTTGAGATATTTATCACTTCATAATTTTTCTTAAACAGAAGGTTCTTAAAACCCTTCCACTTTGGAAGACGCCTATAAATAGGAATTTGACCACCCTCGAAACCAGGTCTTACTCCTCCACCTGAGCGAGAGTTTTGACCAGCTTGACCCTTTCCAGAAGTCCTGCCGTGCCCTGAGCTCCTACCTCTACCCAATCTTTTAGGCTCTTTGGTAGAACCAAAATTTGGTTTAAGATTTGACAAACTATTCATTTATTGCAACCCCCCTTCTCATCTTTGAGAAGAGAATAGAACTATTAATATCTTCCAGACCCTTTATTGTAGCCAAAACAGTATTAAGAGCATTAGTAGAACCGATGACCTTTGTTAGAACATCTTTATATCCTGCTAATTCAAGTATTGCGCGAACAGTTGCGCCTGCAATTATTCCTGTTCCAGGAACTGCAGGTCTCAATATTACATTAGATGAGCCAAATCTAGACTGTATAAAAACAGGTATAGTTTGGCCTCTCATAGGAACATCTATAAGGTTCTTCTTCGCCTTCTCTACTGCTTTTCTTACAGCAGAAGGAACTTCTTGAGCTTTACCTATACCAATACCAACTTTACCATCACCGTTGCCTACTATGACAATGACTCGAAATCTTAATCTCTTACCACCAGCAACGACCCTGGCTACTCTTCTTACTTCAATAACACGCTCTTGAAGAGTTACATCTTCTAAAGAGTGTTGAGATTTATTTAACATATTTCCCTCCTCATTAGAACTTTAATCCTGCTTCTCTTGCAGCGCCAGCTAACATAGCAACACGACCATGATATTTATATCCAGATTTATCAAAAACTACTTTATCTATGCCTTTCTCAAGAGCCCTTTTTGCAATAAGCAATCCTATAGATTTTGATTTCTCTTTTTTATCACCAGACAAAGAATTTTTAATCTCAGGGTCCAATGATGAAGCGCTCACAAGAGTCTTGCCATCAATATCATCAATAATTTGTGCATAAATATGGTTTAAACTTCTAAAAACAGAAAGCCTGGGTCTTTCTTTCGTGCCAAAAACAGTTTTTCGAGTTCTTTTTTGTCTTAATTTTTTACCGACTAGTCTCGTTTTCTCTATTATCACAATAAGCCTCCTTTATTTCTTCGATCCAGCTTTACCGGGCTTAAGATGTAAAATTTCACCAATATAGCGAATACCTTTGCCCTTATAAGCATCAGGAGGAAGAGATTTTCGAACATTTGCTGCAATTTGTCCTACAAGCTCTTTACTAACGCCCTTCACCCAAATTTTATTATTTCCTTCAAGCTCAAATTTAATCTCTTGGGGCGGGGCAAATTCCACAGGGTGTGATTGTCTTAATTGCATTACAAGTTTGCTCCCTTGAAGCTGGGCCTTATAACCAGTTCCCACCAGTTCAAGACCTTTTTTGAATCCCTCAGATACACCTGTAACCATATTTGCTATTAAACTTCTAAAAAGTCCATGAAAAGCTCTTGCTCTTTTTGAATCGCTCTTCCTTTGAACTTCGAGTTGATTATTATCGATCTTAACCTCTAATTCTGGTGGTAAAATTTGACTTAATTCACCCAGAGGTCCACTTACTTCTACTAAGTTCACATTGATATTAACGTTAACCCCTTTTGGGATAACAATCAATTTTTTCCCGATTCGAGACAAAGTCAATCACCTACCTTCTTATGAAAAATAAAACTGAAATAAGATTGAAAACCATTAATCTCATTCATCACAAAACTTTCGTTTACCAAACCATGCACAGCAGCTCTCCACCAATTCCTTCTTTTCTTGCCCTATTATCGCTCATTATGCCTTGTGGCGTAGAAAGAATTGCCAGACCAAAACCACCCAAAACTCTCGGAATATCATTTTTGCCAACGTAAATTCTAAGTCCAGGCTTACTAACTTTTTTTACATCTCTTATAACTCTTTTACCGTTGATATATTTAAGTTTTACTCTTAAAATATCCTGCGGATTAGATTTGATTCTTTCAAAACTCTCAATAAAATTCTCCTGTTTTAAGATGAGCAAGATCGCCTCTTTCTCCTTAGAAGCAGGGAAACTAAAAACATCTTGTTTTGCATTATTTGCATTTTTTAATCTTATTAACATATCGGATATCGGATCAGTATGCATATAAACCTCCTTACCAGCTCGCTTTCCTAAGACCAGGTATTACACCTTCATAAGCCATTTTCCTTAAACAAACCCTGCATAAACCAAATTTACGATAATATGCATGTGGTCTCCCACACAAAAGACAACGATTTTTTTCTCGAGTTGAAAATTTTGGTGGCTTTTTCCAAGTTTCTAGCAGACCCTTTCTTGCCAACTATTTCACTCCTTCTCTAAGATAAACTTTTAAAAATGAAATCATCTGTTGATTAGCTCTTTCTAAATGGGAAGCCAAGAGCGCTAAGCAATTCCTTAGCTTCCTTATCAGTTTTAGCAGTAGTTACTATGGTGATATTCATCCCTCTAACCTTGTCAATCTTATCATATTCAATTTCTGGAAAAACAAGTTGCTCATTTAAACCAATAGTTAAATTGCCTCTTCCATCAAAGTGGTCATCAGAATATCCTTTAAAATCCCTTATTCTCGGAAAAGCAATATTAAAGAGTTTGTCAAGAAAATAATACATTCTTTGACCGCGCAACGTAACTTTAAGGCCAATTGGCATTCCTTCCCTAATTTTAAAAGCGGCAATAGATTTCTTTGCCCTTCTAATAATTGGTTTTTGACCACTAATAATCTTTAGATCATTTGTTGCTGCGTCAACTGCTTTGGCGTTCTGTACAGCTTCACCCAAACCAATATTAACAACTACCTTAACTGGCTTTGGGACTTCCATAATATTATTATATGAGAATTTGTCCTTTAGATAGGTGGTTACCTTTGAAACGTATAAATCTTTTAACCTTGAATTCATAAATGCCTCCTAACCGAACACTTCATTACAATGTGAACAGTAACGATGCTTATTGCCCTCAGAATCAATTTTGTGTTTGATTCTTGTAGGTTTTTTACACTTAGGACAAACTACCATTACTTTAGAGATAAAAAGAGGAGCAGGAATTTTTTGAATACCGCCACGACCTTTAGCATTAGGCTTTGCATGCTTTGTCACAATATTCATACCCTCAACAACAACCATCTTTTTATCAGGAATAGACCTTATTACTTTACCCTGTTTTCCCTTGTCCTTACCTGACTGTATAAGGACAGTGTCACCATTTACAACACTTAACTTAATTTTTGAAATTATTTTGTTTTTCATAAAACCTCCGGAGCCAAAGAAATAATTTTCATATAATTTCTGTCTCTTAGCTCTCTTGCTACCGGGCCAAACACCCTAGTGCCTCTGGGATTACCCTGGTTGTCAATTATAACGGCAGCGTTATCATCAAATCTAACAACAGACCCATCGGACCTTTTGATTTCTTTATGGGTTCTAACTATAACGGCCTTAACCACATCTGATTTCTTTACCATCCCATGAGGTTGGGCCACTTTTACAACAGCAACTACTACATCACCAACACCAGCATATTTGCCCAAACTCTTTCCCATAACTCTAATTACCATTGCCTTTTTGGCACCTGTATTATCAGCAACATTAAGTCTCGATTGAACGCAAAGCATCTTTATCTTCCTCCTTGCTTGAAACAATTTCTACAAGACGCCAATTTTTTTCTTTACTTATTGGCTTACATTCCTCAATTATAACTGTATCCCCAACCTTACATTCGTTTAATTCATCATGTGCTTTGAACTTTGCAAAAACTCTAATTGTTTTTTTATAAAGTGCATGCTTTTCATTTTCAACAACCCTCACCAATATAGTTTTATTCATTTTAGTAGAAATTACATCACCTTTTAAACGCTTTTTCATTATCTGATACCTCTCTTCTTTTCGGCTAAGAGGGTTAAAATTCTAGCAATCCTTTTTTTTACATCGCTAATATTGGAAGTGTTAGTTAACTGTCTGGTTGCCTGCTGAAATCTAAAATTGAACAACTCACGCCTAGCCTCTAAAAGTTTTTTTTCTAAATTCTCAACATCCATAGAAGATAATTCTTTTACTTCTTCAGAATCCTTATAGCTCATGAGTTGTCACCACCTTTGTTCGCCTCAATTATCTTTGTCTTGATAGAAATCTTATATTGTGCTTGTTTAAGAGCTTCTCTTGCTACAGACGGCTCAACGCCTCCTCCAACTTCGTACATAATTTTACCAGGATCCACCACTGCCATCCACGTTTCGGGAGAACCTTTTCCTCCACCCATCCTAACCTCTTCTGGTTTTGATGTAACTGCTAACTGAGGAAAAATTCTAATCCAAACTTTGCCAACCTTTTTAAAACTTCTGGCCAAAACCCTTCGGGTTGCCTCTATTTGATTGGCAGAAATAAATCCACCTTCCATGGCAACCAAACCGTAATCTCCGTGTAACAATTCTGTACCTCTTTTAGCTACTCTCCTTGGATGAAAAAGATGAGGCTTTCTCCACTTTGTTCTTTTAGGCATCAACATGACTAATTTCTCCTTCCTCTAAAGGTAAATTAGCTTGTTTCGTGGAAGCAGGAGACGGTAAGATTGAAGCAGCAAATTTTGCATGCTCTGCAAAATCATTAACATAGAGCCAAACTTTTACACCAATTAGGCCATATATAGTATGAGCCTCAGCAAATCCATAATCTATATCAGCTCTCAATGTCTGAAGAGGAACCCTTCCCTCTCTTAACCATTCGCTTCTTGCGACTTCAGCTCCACCAAGTCTACCGCCAACCATAATCTTTATCCCTTTAGCACCAGAACGTCTAGACCTAAATATTGCTTGTTTCATTGCCCTTCTAAATGTAACACGCCTCTCTATCTGAGCTGCTACGTTTTCAGCAATCAATTGTGCATCAAGATCTGGCATTGGAATATCTTCAACGTCAACATCAATATTTGTCTTAAACTCATCCACAAGCTTTTTCCTCAATATTTCTCTACCTTGTCCACCACGACCGATCACCATCCCTGGCCTTGCGGTTTTAATAATTATCTTAACCTTATCAGTACCCTTAGATCCTCTTCTCTCAATTAAGACTTTTGAGACAAAGGCATTGCTAAGTTCTTTCTTAACAAACTTCCTAATTTTATAATCCTGCACAAGCTCAGGACCAAAATTTGATTTTGGGGCAAACCAATGAGTTATATGATCTTTAGTTATACCAACTCTTAATCCATTTGGATGTACTTTTTGACCCACTTATTTTTTACCTCCTTTTTGCTTAGAATCAGCAGTAGACACAACTACGGTAATGTGGGAAGTTCTCTTTAAAATTGGAAAGGCACGACCATATGCTCTTGGTGTAAACCTTTTCATACTTGGTCCCTTATCAGCTACAGCTTTCATAACAACAAGATCTTTTCTATCGAGATTGAAATTATTTTCTGCATTGGATATAGCAGATTTCGTAACTTTATAAAGAATACGCGCTGCTTTATGAGGCATAACGCTTAAACTATTTAAAGCCACGTCAACCTGCTTGCCAGGAAGCAAATGAATAATTTCTTGCACCTTTTTTGGTGATATTCGAACATATTTTGATACAGCTCGAACTTCCATAGTTTCCTCCTATACCTAAATATCAAGAACGCTCTGTGCTATGTCCAGGATGACCCTTAAAAGTCCTTGTTGGAACAAATTCTCCCAAACGGTGACCAACCATAGCCTCAGTCAGATAAATTGGAACGTGTTTTTTCCCGTTATGTATTGCAAAAGTATGACCAACCATCTCAGGAATAATCACAGATGCTCTTGCCCAAACTTTAATAACCTTTTTTTCTCCTGTTTTATTCATCGCATCCACTTTCTTCAAAAGCTTTGGGTGGACATAAGGACCTTTTTTACTTGAACGCCCCATAAACTATCCTCTCCTTATGTAAATCATTATTTATTCCTTCTGCGAATAATATATTTATCAGAAGACTTATGTTTTTTCCTTGTTTTATAACCAAGGGTTGGCTTTCCCCAAGGGGTCAAAGGACCTGGATGTCCGATAGGAGACCTGCCCTCACCACCACCATGTGGGTGATCGACAGGGTTCATTACTGAGCCTCTATTATGAGGTCTCTTCCCAACCCATCTTTTTCTTCCAGCCTTACCCAAGGTTACGTTTTCGTGATCTAAGTTGCCTACTTGACCAATTGTAGCCTTACAACTGCTATTGATAAGTCTTACCTCGCCAGAAGGCATCCTTAAACTTACCAGATTGCCTTCCTTAGACATAATCTGAGCTCCTACTCCCGCAGCTCTTATTAACTGAGCTCCTTTTCCGGGATAAAGCTCGACATTGTGAACAACAGTGCCCAATGGGATATATTTAAGTTGTAAACAAGAGCCTACCGTTATATCAGCCTCTGGACCAGAAAGTAACACCTGGCCAATCTTAAGGCCATCGGGAGATATAATGTACCTCTTTTCGCCATCTTTATAACTTAAAAGAGCAATTCTAGCGCTACGATTTGGATCGTATTCAATGGATATAACTTTTGCTTCTATACCATCTTTATCCCTTTTAAAATCTATTTCACGATATAAACGCTTATGTCCACCGCCACGAAATCTTGATGTCACTCTTCCAAAATTGTTTCTTCCGCCAGTTTTTATCAACCCTTTTACAAGTGATTTTTCTGGCTTATCTTTAGATAGATCATCGAAAGAAGAAACAGTCATAAATCTTCTACTTGCAGTATATGGTTTATAGCTTTTAACAGGCATATTCTTTAACCTCCCTATTGAACGCCTTCAAAAATCTCAATCTTGTTTCCAGGCATTAGAGTTATCACGGCCTTCTTAAAAGAAGAGGTTAGACCAACATTTTTTCCCATTCTTTTAGGTTTACCTTTAACGTTAATTACCTTTAAATCCTTAACTTTTACTTTAAAGATCTCTTCAATAGATAATCTAATAGAAGTTTTATTTGCATCTTTACTTACAATAAAAGTATATTGGTTAAACTTTCCAGCCAAATCTGTACTCTTTTCTGTAACTACAGGTTTAATTACATAACGATATGGATCAAACATTCCCAATCACCTCCAGGTCTGCAAACACTCTAAGGCCTCTGGGGTCATAATAACCCTTTCTGACCAAAGAATATCAGCTACCTTCAAATTATTCACATCGACAATCCTAAAATTTGGGAGGTTTGTAAAAGCACGTATAACGTTTTCAAAATAGTCATCTATAACGATCAAACTTTTACAATTTTCTCCAGGAAGCTTCGTCGAAAAACTAAAAGCATTTTTAACTTTAGGCTCGATTGTGGAAAAGTTTTCTACCACGATAAATCTATCTTGATCTATGAGATTTTTAATTGCAATATTTCTTGAAAGCTTTATCACCTTTTTAGGAAGATCGAAATTATATTTTCTTGGCTTTGGACCAAATGTTATACCACCCTTTCTCCATATAGGAGAACGAATTGATCCATGTCTAGCTCTACCTGTGTGCTTTTGGGCATATGGCTTTTTACCGCCTCCACTTACTTCTCCACGAGTTTTCGTGCAAGCGCTGCCAGATCTCATTCCAGAAAGCTCTCTAATAACCTGCATATAAACGACATGCGAGTTATCCTTAGTATCATTTAGATATGAATCGATCTCCCTGAGTTTGTTACCTTCTAAATCATATACAGAAATCATAAACTCCCTCCTTTGTACAGAACAACAAAGGAATTTTTATGGCCAGGGACGGAACCTTTCAAAACTATAAGGTGATCCTCAGGCATAATATCAACAACAGATAAATTTTTTACCGTTATTTTAGTATTACCCATATGCCCTGGCATCTTTTTCCCTTTTACAATCTTGCTCATTCCTGTACCGACTCCTGTTGAACCAACTTTTCTAATATTCTTTGAGCCGTGACTCATTGGTCCTCTATGGAATTTCCACCTTTTAATAGTTCCAGCCGTTCCAAAACCTCTTGTAACACCAGAAATATTTAAGTTCTCACCAACAGAAAACATTGAAAGATCCAATGTATCTCCTACATTCAAACTATCATTTTGAAATTCAACGATCTTCTTGTGTGGCTTTAAAGAAGATTTTTTAAATAGTCCTAATTGGGGCTTGTTCAATTTCTTCTCGGGACATTCCTGAAAGGCTACTCTAATTGAACTATATCCGTCTATCTCTATTGTTCTTTTGTCAGCGACTGTTCCTTTGATAGCCTGTATAACTGTGACAGGCACTACACCAGATGGTGTAATGTAGTTTGTCATTCCTAATTTTTTTCCAATTAATCCCATAAACATCTTACCCATTACAAGTCTTCCTCCTCTCTTACACCTTTACCTCTATGTCAACTCCTGCAGGTAAATCAAGGTCTCTTAAAGCATCCATAGTTCTCGGTGTAGGATCAACTATATCAATCAACCTTTTGTGGGTTAAAACTTCAAAGTGTTCCTGTGAATCTTTATCTATATGAGGCGATCTAATAACACAGAACAGCTCGCGCCTTGTAGGAAGAGGAATCGGACCCTGTACTACAGCACCTGTTCTTTGAACAGTATCAACGATTCTCTTTACTGATTGATCCAATGTTCTGTGGTCGTAAGATTTTATCTTAACTCTAATTTTTTGACGCATCATTATCACCAACTATTCAATCATCTTTGTGACTACGCCAGCACCAACAGTTCTGCCGCCTTCACGTATTGCAAATCTAAGTCCTTCTTCAATAGCTACTGGAGACATAAGCTCTACTACCATGTTTACGTTGT
>Ga0078972_1006162_pt1 | contig 29023 bp, 25 predicted proteins | sample YelNatPaOPGAMG01_FD_67568 | JGI IMG/M metagenome (GOLD analysis project Ga0078972, IMG submission 67568) | Hot spring thermophilic microbial communities from Obsidian Pool, Yellowstone National Park, USA - OP-RAMG-01 (SPADES assembly) (version 2) | ecosystem: Environmental > Aquatic > Thermal... | reverse complement strand
AACATAGGTGAGCGGGGGGGTGTGAACCCCCCGGTTGTGCTACCGGGGGGGGCACAACCCCCGCTCGCCTGCGGATACCGGGGGTTCACACCCCCCGCTCGCCTGCGGATACCGGGGGTTCACACCCCCCGCTCGCCTATGTTCACACCCCCCGCTCGCCAAGGTTTGTGTCCATCTCTACCGCGTTGCGTATAGCTCATCCACGAATCCGGCTTCCCGGGGCTACAACTGCGTAACACCCATTTGTGTCGAAGACTTACACAATATCCCCGACAGGAGTCGAACCTGTAACCTTCGGCTCCGGAGGCCGACGCTCTATCCAATTGAGCTACGGGGACAAGGAGCTTCTTTTCAAGATTATATACCCCCAGCCGAGGGAAACAAGCAGCTCTCTTTGCGCCGTGCTTGATACATCCAATATAAGATCGTCTTAATCTCGAATGGTTTCAAGCTCGGCTTCAGCGACAGGATGCGTGCGGCGACGGCGGCAAGGTGCGGCGCGGCCCAACTGGTAGCCGGCTCGGCAGCGAAGGGGCCAAGGTAGCCGCGGCCATGCGCCTGAAACTCGATAGGCTCGCTGAGATGATAAGCGAAATCCAACGGATCAGCGAAGGCCCCTTTGTCTACCGACAACAAGGGCGGTGCGAAGGCGGCAGGGTAGCTGCGCATGAGCGGATGCTCGTTGTGGGCGGCAGCGACGACCAGAACGTCTTTGTAATAGGCTTCCTCGACGGTGCGCAAAAGCTGGTGGCGGCGCTGCACCGGTTGCAAGCGTTGCTCCGGCACACCCAGCGACAGGTTGATGATTTTGCAGTGCCACACGTCCATGGCCCAGCGTAAAGCCCGGATGACCACCTCCACTTCACACGTCCCCTGGGGGCCGAACACATCGGCGGAATACAGGCGAATGCGCGGGGCCAGCGTCAAGAGGATGTCGGCCACAGTCGTGCCGTGCGGCGTGCTTTGATGGCCGTCGTAGGGCAGCGGTTCCGATCGGCCCGCGACGAAGACGCCGCCTTCGATAGGGTGCAAAACCTGGCCGCGCTGGCGGAATTTCTCTTCGAGCAAAGCCCGTTCGACGCCGCTGTCGAGAATACATACGGAGACCCCTTCGCCGGTCGCGCGGGGATGGTGCAGCAGACGCCGCGGCGTCACCAGCGCCAACAAAGCGGCAAAAATGTCGTCGGACGAATTGTCAGCCAGCGGCTCGTTCACGAGCGCATCTCCCCCGTCAGCTCGTCGAGCAGCCGGCGCAAGCTCTCCACCAGCTGGATGCAATGATGGACGGCAGACGCTCCGTGACGGACGGCAAGAACGCGGATCGCCTCGGCCAGGCGTAGCGTGGCATCGGCGTCCACCGCCTGATGGCCTTCATCCAAGCCCTCGCGCAAGCGCTGCAAAACGGCGGCAGGCGGCGGATCCTCCGGGCGAGAGGCGGTGCCATCCAACGATTGGGCCATTGAATCGCTGGCGCTCAGGGCCGCTTCGAGAGCGTCGAACAGTATGCGATGCATCTGGCGTTCCGCCAGTGCTTGGCGAAGCATCTCCGTGCCGAAATCGGCGACGGCGGCCGCGAGTTGACGGTCGGCCTCGGTAAAACTGCTCTCATCGGAGGCAAGCCCTTGCGGGTTCAGCTGTTTGTCAAACAGTTCCAGTACGGCTTGCAAACCGGGCGCGATGTTTAGAGGAGCAGCCAAGAGCGAGCGTCGGCCGCGCTCGAACGGTTGCAGTTCCAGATTGCCGGCGTCGGCAATTTCTTCCAGACGCTCCATTCGCTCCGGCTTCTGCATGCTCAGGGCGCTGCCGGCCAACGAACGCGCGAAGGGAACCAACGGCACATCGAGGCGTTGGCCGTTTGTGTCATAAGCGCGGCAAATCTCGGCAGGCTGGCGCGTAGCATCGTAGCTGCGGACCAGCAAGACACCGTCGTGGGCACCGGTAGTGCGGAGCAGAAAGCGGAACAGGTTGTTCACGGCGGCCGGCAGCGGCACGGGATCGTGCAGGGCCGCCGCAGCTTGCACCAGCGGCACCACTTTCTCCACCGCCGAACGAAATGCCATCAATTCCCGGTGCAGCTGCCGAGAGCGGCGGGCCGGACGGATACGGTCGAGCTGCCGCTTCACCGCCATCAGAAACGTCGTGCGGTTGAGGTCCTGGTTCTTGTCGAGATAATCGCGGACGCCCATGCGCATGGCTTGTAATGGCGTCGCCTGATGGGCGAATCCGGTAATCATGATGGCTGTCACATCGGGGTGAAAAAGCGTCAAGTCTTCAAGCAGCTGCAAGCCATCGTTGCCGGCCCCCAGGTTCCAGTCAAGAATGGCGAGGTCGATGGCATGCTGATTGGCCTGGACCAGGGCGGATTCGGCGTCTGCTGCCGTCAGGATGCGACAATCGAGCTTGGCGCTGTCGAGCCATTCGCGGAAGGTCCGGCGCACCGGCTCTTCGTCTTCGACAATCAAGATAGTTTCAGCCGATTCACTACCGGTGGACATGGCAGAATGTTCTCCCCAGCTTCTCCCCTTGGCTGTTATAACAGGTCCGTGCCGGCCTCACCAGTCGCAACACCTCCTTCCCTAAAGGAGAGAGAAAAGTCCGCTGGCCCAAAGTTTCAGCCCAGATAAACCGAAACGAAGTTGAGGGACGAGAGGAATTTTTATGTAGATTGCGTGAAGACATGCCAACCTCGCTTGACAAGGGAAGGCGATTTAAAACATTGTTACATAACGAGTAGGTTTTTCTGTTCGTATAGGGGCCTTTCATGCCAAACTCTCCTAGCGTGATTCGCCAGGCGGGCGTCGTGGCTATTAGTGGAGAACGCATTTGTGTCGTGTCTTCTCGCGGCGGAAAGCGCTGGGTAGTTCCCAAGGGTTGCCTGGAGCCGGGCAAGACCGCAGCGGAGATCGCCTTACAAGAGGCCTGGGAAGAAGCCGGCCTCGTCGGCGTCCTCCAACCCGACCCGGTCGGCACTTATCTCTACGAAAAGGCCGGGTTTACCTGTCACGTCACCGTTTTCCTGATGAATGTGACTGATACGGCGGATCGTTGGCCGGAATGCGATTGCCGGGAACGCCGCTGGCTCACGATGGCGCAGGCGATGCTGCGCATCGAAGACGCCGGATTGCGCGAAGTGATTCGCGAAGCGATGATCGTCAAGACGGGATGAAACCTTGTCCAGTCTCTCTCTGGCCCGGATAGCCGCGATTATCCGGGCCAGAGAGAGATGGTATCAGGCGGCGTCCTCCGTTTTCGTTGTACCGTCCGCCGGTAATTCCTTGCTGCCAACAATAACAAAACTGGCGTTGATAAGCACCGGCACAGACTGACCATCGATCTCAAGGGTAGTCCGACTATTGAGATACCAACCGAGCGATCCCGTCGAGAATTCCTTGACTTCGGCCATCTGAGATATGCCGCCGATGGCCACCTGGATGGGCTTGGCCTTGGCGCGAAAGTCCGCGCGGCTGATGGGGCAAATGGTTTTCTTGGCCATAACGATTTCCTCCCAGGGTCGGGAATGTTCCAGCTCACCGCCTTGTGAGCGGGGCAATCATACCATCCTTAGCGCGGGGAGGGGAGACCATTCGCTCCCGCAACCATTTTCCAGAATTGCAGAGAAAGAGAATTGCAGATCGATCTCGGCCAGGATACAACTGTTCTTCGTGGGCGTCGATGATATCGTTTTCCCGACCAGGACCCTCAATTCTGTGGAGCGACCCTGCCATGTTGGCCAAGCTGAGTGCTTTCGCGCTCGTCGGTATCGATGCCATGCCGGTCGAAGTCGAGGTAGATGTAGCGGCTGGCTTGCCCAAGACCATCTTGGTGGGGCTGCCGGAATTGGCGGTGCGGGAAAGCGTCCATCGCATTGAGCGCGCCTTGGCGAACCTGGGCTATCAACGGCCAGCCGGGCGCACAATCGTCAACCTGGCCCCGGCGGACTTGAAGAAGGACGCTGGGGCCTTCGACTTGCCCATCGCCCTGGGCATGTTGGTGGCGACCGGCCAACTTTTACCGGAGCAGATGCGCGACTTCGCCATTGTCGGGGAACTGGCCCTGGACGGCAGCGTGCGACCGGTCAAAGGCGTGCTGTCGATGGCAATGGCCGCCCGCGATCGGGGCATCAAAAAACTGCTGGTGCCGGCGGTCAATGCCCGTGAGGCGGCCGTCGTCGCCGGGATCACGGTCTTTGGCGCCCACAGCCTCGTCGAGGCGGTCGGCATCGTCTCCGGCCAAATCGAAGTGGGACCAGTGATCGTGCGGCTGGACGAGGTGGCGGCCCAATTGAATACTTACGAGATCGATTTTGCCGACGTGCGCGGTCAAGAGTTCGCCAAGCGGGCGCTGGTCGTTGCCGCTGCCGGCGGGCATAACGTGCTCATGATTGGCAGTCCGGGGTCGGGAAAGACGATGCTTTCGCGGCGTTTACCCACGATCCTGCCGCCGTTGACGCCTGCCGAGAGCCTGGAGACGACGCGCATCTACAGCGCCACCGGCCGGCTCAATCCGGGCGAGGCGCTGTTGGCGACGCGCCCTTTTCGCTCACCGCATCACACCATCAGCGACGCCGGCATGGTCGGCGGCGGCAGCACGCCGGCCCCCGGCGAAATCTCCTTGGCCCATCACGGCGTCCTGTTTCTCGATGAGTTGCCGGAGTTCAATCGCCGTAGCCTGGAAGTTCTACGGCAGCCGCTTGAAGAAGGCCGCGTGACTATTGCCCGCGCGCTCCATTCCACCACTTTCCCGGCCCGTTTTATCCTTGTTGCCGCCATGAATCCCTGCCCGTGCGGCTATCTGGGCGACGCTAAACATCCGTGCAAGTGCAACCCCCCGCAAATTGAGCGCTACATGGCCCGCATCAGCGGGCCGCTGCTGGACCGCATCGACCTGCACATCGAAGTCCCGGCGGTGCCTTACCAGGAATTGGCCGCCCGCCACGAGGGCACTTCCAGTGCTGGGATGCGCGAACAGGTGTTGCGAGCCAGGGCCGTTCAGGCGCGTCGCTTCGGAGGCGACGGCCAACGCTTGAATAGCCGTATGAACAGCCGGCAGCTGCGGCGACACTGCATTTTGGATACCGAGGGGCAGCGACTGCTCCAGACGGCCATGGAGGAATTGGGCCTCTCGGCCCGCGCCCACGATCGCATCTTGCGCGTTGCACGGACCATCGCCGATCTCGACGGCAGCGAAACGATCCGCCCCGCTCATCTGACGGAAGCCATCAGCTATCGCAGCCTGGACCGCAAGCTGTGGGCTCGCTAGTCCTTCCGCTGCCCGATGCCGGCGTCTTCGGAGTAGGCGCTGTCGGGATGTACTTGTTGAACAGGGCCGCGTAGTCTTCGCGGATGGGACTAAACACGTCCAGAACAACCACAGGACCGACCACTGCTACGGCCTTGTGAGGGACATTGGCAGGGATAAGAAACAACGAACCAGGCTCAACTACCCGCACCTCGTCGCCGATCGTCAATTCCAGCTTGCCCTTCAGCAGAATGCCGCCTTGTTCGTGCGGGTGGCTGTGCGACGGCACAACGGTGCCTTCGTCCATCTCCAGGTACGAGAGCATCAGCTGGTTCAAGTGCGGTGTCCGGATGCGCACCCCCGGCAGGATCTCGATCGGCTGGATCTGATTCAGGTCAACGAACGGCATCGGTACTCCTTTGCATAACAAATCGTCGCGTGGTCGCCTCGCGCCGCGTCATTTCAACTTCTCGATTTCCGGCGGCTTGGGATTGAGAATAAGACGTTTGACGGCGAACTTGCCGGCATACCAGATGAGAAACAGCGAGATGATGACGACCCACAACTTGATATGGCCCGAACGCCACACATACAAATACCACGGGTCGTCTTGGCCAATCAGGTCGTTGATCTTCATCAGATACCAGACGTCGAAACCGATGAGGCTGAAGACCACCAAAGCGCAAGCGATGCCGGGCAACAGCCAGAAGAAATAGTCCTTGAACGTCTGGTCGTAGACCTTGCGTGTCTTGGCCTTCTCGCGCGTGCGGAGGTTGTAGCCGCAGTGGAGGCAGATGACTTGTCCCTCTTCGATTTCGTTGGCGCAATCCGGGCAGCGCGGCGCCAAGCTGATGTCCACAAGACGGTAGGGACTGGGATCGTCATCCTCGTCATCGGGGATCGGCCGGATAGGTTTGGCCGATGGGACAGCCTTGTTCCCCGACGGTTGGGCGGCCTTTTTCCCATCACCGCCTCCCTTTGCGGGCGCACGGCTCGGCGTTTTTCCGCCGCCTGGGCTTACGACAAAGGCGGCCTGGCAAAACTTACAGCGGACTTTTTTGCCCAAGGCGTTCTCGGGGGCCTTGATCTGCTTTCCGCACTTTGGGCAAACGATAAGAATAGGAGTAGCCATCGTGTCCTGCTCTTTCGCTGGCTTGGGCGGTTACGACTTCCGCAAAACTCCTCTTCTTGTAGGATAATTAACGCTACGTGTAGTTCAAGTCGCAAGCAGCGCTTGGGGCTTTTCCAGCCGGCTTTCAGGCGGAAAAGACTACCCGGCGAGGATCAACAAGGAGGGGCTGTGCCGTCTGCCGACTCTGCCCGTATTCTGATTGCGCTCGCCACTTACAATGAGCGCGACAACTTGGCGCCGCTGCTGGCGGCGATCCATGCTATCGTGCCTTCGGCGGATCTGCTCGTCATCGACGATAACTCGCCGGACGGCACCGGGCGATTGGCCGACGAGTTGGCAGCCCACCAGCCGCATTTGCACGTGCTGCACCGCCCCGGCAAGCTCGGCTTGGGCACAGCCATCCTGGCCGGTATGCGCTATGCTCTGGAACATGGCTACGATTGGTTCGTCAACATGGATGCGGATTTCAGCCATCATCCGCGTTACCTGCCGGCCTTGTTGGCCGGGATGGACAGCCATGACGTGATGATCGGTTCGCGCTATGTGCCCGGCGGCGGCAGCGTCAACTGGCCGCTTAGCCGCCGACTGATGAGCCGGGCAATCAACATGCTGGCCGCGCGGCTTATGCGCATTCCGGCACGCGATTGCAGCGGTGCTTATCGTTGCTATCGGGTTGCCACATTGCGCGAGGCCCAGCTGGAGCGCGTGCGTTCGCGCGGGTACTCGTTTCAACAAGAAGTGCTGTATCGCTGCCGCAAGGCGGGCGGCAAAATCGGCGAGACGCCCATCGTGTTCGAGAACCGCCGGGCGGGGAAATCGAAGGTCAATGTCCACGAAGCCCTGCGTTCCCTCGCCATGATTTTCCGCATCGGCGTGCCGGCGTTCTTTGGGCTGGATTGAGGCCGCAAGTCGGTTACATCAGGCGCACGCTGTTCGGTCCCAAGATCGCTTCCAGTTCCTCCTGGGGAAACGTAGCGGGGTTGACGGCGAAGTCGCGGCTGAGTTTCAGAACACAGGACTTGCCCGCACCGTCCTTCACGGTCAGAAACACCGGGCATGGTCCCGGCGCCTGCCGCAGCACCTGGGCGAGACGATCGACGTCCTCTGGCGGCGTGCGACCCAGGCGCAGCAGCAGATACAGGCCGCGCGCCAATTCGCGCCGCGCCTGTTCCAACGTCCAAATGCGGTTGATAACCAGCGTCGGCTCGTCGCGGCGACGATCGACTGTGCCTTTGACGATGTAGGGGATGTCGTCACGGATTTCCTCCTTGAAACGGGCGAAATCGTCCGGCCACATGACGCATTTGGCTGAGCCGCTCAGGTCTTCGATGCGGGCAAGGAAATAGCGGCTGTTGCCGTTGCGCGCTTTCTGGGTGGTTTTGAAGGCGATTTGCGTGAACATGCCGGCGAGGGTCGCTTCCTGATCGGCGGGCAAGTGCCTCATCTCTTCGGCGGTGTGGCTGCGATAGCGGGCCAGGAGTTTCTCGTTTTGCGCCAGCGGATGGCTGGAAAGATAGAAGTCGAGTGCTTCTTTCTCATACTTGAGCTTGTCGGTCTCTGTCCAGGGCGGTACATCGGGTAGAGGCGCCTTTGTCTCCGCTGCTGCAACGGTTAGTCCCTCCGTGGTGAAAGCGTCGAACAGATTGCGCTGTCCCAAACGTTGATCCGCCTGCCGTTGGGTCGCCGACTGAATGGCGCGTGGCAGGACATTCATCAGCTGCGCGCGATGCTCGCCCAGACAATCGAGCGCCCCCGCTTTGATCAGCCGTTCGATGGCTGCTCGATTGAGGATGCGCAGATCGACGCGTTCGCAAAAGTCGAAAATGTCCTTAAAGCGTCCGCCCTCGTTGCGGGCGCGGACGATCTCTTCGGAGGAATGGCGGCCGACTCCCTTAATGGCGGTCAGGCCGAAGACGATCTTGCCGTCGTGGACGGTGAACTCGCTCTCGCTGACGTTGACATCCGGCGGCAGCACGGCGACCCCCATCTTGCGGGCGTCGGCGATGTGGTCCACCATGACCTCCCGCTTGTTGGCGTCGTCGATTTCGCTGGACAAGAGCGCTGCCATGAACTCCGGCGTGTAGTGGGTCTTGAGGTAAGCAGTTTGATAAGCAATGAGGGCGTAGGCCGCACTATGGCTGGCATTGAAGCCGTAGCCGCCGAAGTACAAAATAAGATCGAAAATGTCCTTGGCAGTCGCTTCGTTGACGCCGCGCTCCACGGCGCCTTTAAGGAATTCCGCACGGCGCTGTTCGATAATGTCCTGCTTCTTCTTGCTGATGGCTTTGATACAAGCGTAGGCGCTGGAAAGCTCGATTCCACCCAAGCGGTTGAGGATGCGCATGACATCTTCTTGGTAAACCATGATGCCGTAGGTCTTGCCCAAGATCTCTTCCATCACCGGATGCGGATAAACCGGCTTCTCACGGCCGTGCTTGCGGTTGACATAGGCATCGACCATGCCGCCTTGCAGAGGACCTGGCCGATACAGGGCGATGGTGGCAATAATGTCACGGAAGTTGTCCGGCTTCATCCGTTTACTCAGTTCACGGATGCCGTCGTTTTCAAGCTGAAAGACGCCTTTGGCGTCGCCACGCTGCAACAGCTGATACGTCTCCGGGTCATCGAGCGGCAGTTTGTAGATGTCGATCTTTTCGCCGCGCGTTTTGGCGATCAGCCGCACCGCCTTGTTGAGCAATGTAAGGGTCCGCAGACCGAGAAAGTCCATTTTAAGCAGGCCGACTTTCTCCAAATCTCCCATGACCCATTGAGTAGTGACGACGGCCTCATTACCGCGCGCACCAGCATCCTCGCCCTTGCGGACCACGCGCTGCAACGGTACGTAATCGCTTAAGGGGCCGTTGGCAATGACGACGCCTGCGGCATGAGTGCCGGCGTTGCGATTGGTGCCCTCCAGTTTGCGGGCAATGTCGATCAGCTCGCGCACCTGCGGATCGGACTGATACGCTTGCCGCAGTTCGGCGCTCTGCTCCAGCGCTTCATCGAGCGTAATGCCGAGCGTCTTGGGCACCATATTGGTCAATTGGGTGACGCGCTCGAGCGGCACGTCGAGGACGCGGCCCACATCTTTGATGGCGGCGCGGGCGGCCAAGGTGCCGAAGGTGCCGATCTGCGCTACGCTCTCTTCGCCGTATTTGCGCTTGACGTAGGCGATCACTTCCTCGCGGCGTTCTTGACAAAAATCGATGTCGATGTCCGGCGCCTCGGAACGGTTGGGATCGAGAAAACGCTCGAAGAGCAAGTCGTATTCCAGCGGATCGACGTGGCTAAGTTTGAGGACATAGCTGACCAGAGCGCCGCAGCCGGAGCCGCGCGCACTGCATGGAATGCCGTTTTCCACGGCAAAACGCACAAAGTCCCAGACGATGAGGAAGTAACTGGCGAAGCCCATCCGGCAGATGATGCTCAGCTCATGTTCCAATCGCTCGCGCGCCGTCTGGGAGGGATTGTCGCCGTAACGCTCCCGCAGGCCTTTCTCACACAATTCACGCAGGTACGTTTCCGACGTCTTCCCGTCCGGCGGCGTGAACACGGGGAAATGGCGGGTATGCAATGGCAGCTGGATGTCCACGCTATCGGCGATCTCTTGACTGCGGCGAACCGCGTCCGGCAGCTCTGGGAAACGGCGATACATTTCCTCCGGTCCGCAGACGAAGAACTGATCGACCATATTGCCGTCGTTGTTGCCATAGCGCAGACGGTTGGGATCTTTGAGCGTTTTGCCGGTATTGATGCATAGCAGCACGTCATGCGCCTGAGCATCCTCCTGCCGCAGATAGTGGGCGTCGGAAGTGGCGACGAGCGGCAGCCCCATCTTATTGGCGATGTCCCGGGCGCCCTCGGCGCACTGCCGCTGTATGTCGAGATTATTGTTCTGCACTTCGATGTAGAAGTCGTTGCCGAACAGCTGCGCGAACCAGGCGCAGAGCTTTTCCGCCTCCTGCATCTGGCCTTTAAGGATCAACTCGCTGAACTCGGAATTGGCGCAACCAGATAAACAAATGATCCCTTCATGATGGTTGGCCAATAGCTCCTTGTCGATGCGCGGGACATAGTAGTAGCCCTCCAAGTAAGCGATGCTGGCCATCTTGATGAGGTTCTTGAAGCCGACGGCATTTTTGGCCAGCAGCGTCAGGTGATAGCCCGCTTCGCCGCGCTTCTTGGCCTCGCGCTCCTGGCGCTTGCCGGGAGCGACGTAGGCCTCGTAGCCGATGATTGGATTAATGCCGGCCTCTCGGCAGGCGAGGTAAAACTCGATGGCCCCGAAAAGATTGCCGTGGTCGGTGAGGGCACAGGCGTTCATGCCCAGCTTCTTGACATGGGCCACCAACTCCGGCACGCGGTTGGCGCCATCGAGCAAGCTGTAGTGGCTATGACAATGCAAATGGACGAACGGACTTTGCGACATGCATGAATTCCCTAGTCCTATGACTTCCGACAAGCCGCAGAAAGACACATTCCCGTCTTGCCGCAGGCCATAGAAACATAAAACCATCCCCCCAGCGCGCACGCAAGTCTAGCAGGCGTCGGACTGCTTCTGGATAGTCGTGCAGGGAACAGGTCCGGCTTGAGATCATTCCTCGAGCACATCCGGCTCGGCGATGGCGCGGACATAGCGCGCCAGAATCATTTGCAGGGCCAGTACGCGCTGCCAATCGGCATAGCGGAGGGTGATGAGGGAACCTTCTTCGTTGGTATTGATGTTCTCAATCGCCCCGCTCAAATGGCGGTGAAGGAAATCAAGCAATTCCGCAAGCCGGGCGGCCTGCGCCGGTGTCATTTTCTGCGGCAACGGCGGCAACGGTCGGCAGCCCAGAAATAGCGTTCCTGCCGTTGCCGTGATTTTGTCCTGCGGGTTCAGGTCGAAATCGATATCGTGATCGAACTGAAGCGCAAGGGCCTGGGCATGAACCGTAGCCGACAGAAGACTGGGGCCCACGTTGCCGGAAGTCGGCGTACTGAGACCAGTCAGGACAGAGATACGATCCTTGATCTCTTGTTCCGAGCCGAACAGCAACAGCGATTTGCCGACACCGATGCGATCGCCAGGACGCAGGCGGCGAATCTGCACCACATTCCCATTGACACGCGTGCCATTGGTACTCTCCAGATCGGTGAGGATGATCTCGCCGTTATCGTACTGGACTTTGGCGTGATAGCGGCTGACGCGCTCATCATTGAGACGGAGTGAGTTGCCTTCCTCACGGCCGATGGTGACCGGTGTAGGCAGGTCACGGAAAATACGGCCTTTGTCGATTCCTTCGAGGACTTGAAACGTCACGACCGGCATGAGTGCGCCCCTCTTCTACCTCGCGGCAACGACACCACGGGAGGTGTTTGAGTTTTGCGTTGCTTTATAGCATTGTCAACCCCCAGGCCGCAAATGTCAATTCAGGACTAAGGGGCCGGCACGGCGGCAGATGGCGAAACCAACTCAATTGCCGTTTGGCGAATTGACGACTGCGTCTCTGAATGTGCTGGATCGTCTCGGTCAAATTGGCGCGGCCGTCAAGATATGCAAGCATCTCCTTGTAGCCCAACGCCTGCGCCGCCTCACGGCTGAGAGGGCGTTCTAGCCTTCGCAAGGCACGCACCTCTTCCACCAGCCCCTCAGCGATCATTTTTTCGACTCGCGCCTCGATACGCGCATACAGTTGCGAACGCGGCAGATCGAGGTAAAAGCAACGGCCTTCAGCAACTCTTGAGGAGACAGCGGACGAACGGGGCCATTGGGTTTGCCAAGCGCTAATAGGCCGGCCCGTCAACTCCCAGACTTCCAGAGCACGAATGATGCGGCGCACATCGTGGGGATGCAGACGAGCAGCACTGACGGGATCGACGGCGGCAAGCCGACCATGAAGCGCGGCCCCGCCGATTGCGGCAGCCTCCGCGCTCAGGCGGCGCCGGATCGATTCCTGGGCAGGCGGCCCCTCGAACAGTCCGTACAGCAACACTTTTAGATACAAAGGCGTGCCGCCGACGAACAGGGGCCGCTTACCGCGCCGGCAGATGTCGCGGCAGCATTCTTCGGCGCGCTTCAGCCACCAGGCGACGCTGGCTGACTCCCAAGGTTCGAGCACGTCGAGGAGATGGTGCGGGACGCGGCGGCGCGCTTCCGCAGTAGGCTTGGCCGTGCCGATGTCCATGCGGCGATACAGCGCCATCGAATCCATCGAGATGATTTCGGCGTCGAGACGCTCGGCCAAATCAAGGGCCAGTTGGCTTTTGCCGGAGCCGGTCGGGCCGGTGAGAATCAAGGCTTGCGGATATTCATCGAGAAGCATAAATCGTTTAGACAAATGGATCCGGACAATTCCCTTTCCGGATCGAAGGGCCGTTGGCGTGCCCTGATGCCCCTAATTATGGTCTGATGGCGTCGGTTTGTCCAGCTGCCAAGCTCTTCTCCTCTCAGCCACAACCAGCCGTGTGGCGCCGGCGACGCCCATCGGCAGCACCAGCAGCACCACGCCTGGCACTACAATCAGCAGCGCCCACAGTACGCCGAACAATGTGAAAGCACCGAAATTGCGGCCGACCCAGGCGAAGCGCTCTACCAGACCAACCCCGTGCATGGCTAGCGGATAATCGATGAAGTCCCATGCCAGCATCCAGCCGCACACCAGCACTTTCAACGGCACCGTCACCACCGTGGCGGGCGGAAAGAAAAAACCGATAAGAAAGAGGATCGCCAACAGCGGGCCGCCAATGAGCAGAGCAACGACGACGGCCGTGGTTGTGCTGACCAACGCGGCGACGAACGAAGCCCTCGGCGCAGCGGTGCCAATCAGGGCGATTTCCTGAGCATGTGCGATCGATTCCAGCGCGAAGCCGGACAACGGCTGCGCCAGGCCCAGGGCCAACAGCACCGCCGCGAAAAATCCTATTGCGATAAAAGCGATCCGCAATCCCCAGTAAGCGATCCGCCCCCAGACACCGGGGCCCGGATCGATCAGCCAACTGCTCAGATGGTGCGATCCCCAGTAAGCCGCCCCGAACAAGCCGCAAGACAATAGCACCAGCATCCCCACTGGCACCAGAGCATGGCCCCACACACGTGGCGTGGCGATCACGAAGCCTATCCCACCGAGGAACGCTTCCAAACCATTCAACATAGCCCCTTACCAATGGAAGAGATCGCGGCCAAATGCGATCAACATATACACCAGGCCACCTTCGACCAGGAAGGCCAGCGTCCGGATGAAGCAATTGGGCAGAGAAGATGAATACACAGGAAATGTGTAGACGCCGCTCAAAAACGGATGCGCCGGCAGTTCTGTCTGGTTCCGCGTGCGCTCGGCGATCCGTTGACGCACCTGCTCGGCGAACAGGTCCGTTTGCGCTTCGAGCGGCGACGGTGCTGTTGGTCCGGCGCTTTCCCGCACCTCATACGGTTCGTACTCCTCCGGCAACATAGCAAAGCGTGAGCGGGCTGGTTTTTCCGGCGGCTCCGCTGGTGCAGCTGGCTGCTCCGCAGCGAAGCCGTAACCCTCGATTTCCTCCGCGCTGGGCGGCTGGTTTCCAGGCTTCGGCGGCGGCGGTTTCTTGGCCCAAGGAAAGCGTTTGCTTATCTGGTACTCGTGCTCTTCTTCATCCGGAATGGACCAGGGATCTTGCACTTCGGGTCTTGGTTTGCGTTTCTTTTTTTGCCGCGGCGGCGGCCGCTTCTCAGGCTTCGCCTTGGCTGGCGCTCGCGGAGGGGCTGGTAAGCGCTGGATGATGCAGGCGAGCCGGCCTAGCAGACGCGCGTAAATGAACAGTACCACGGCACTGACCACAGCCGCCATCGGTAGCAAGACGCCCCGGTCGCCGAACAGAGCGTAGTACCACAGCACGACAGCAATGCCAAGGAGAAAAGCGGTCTGCACGTAGAACACCAAAGCGGCGGGAGCAATGCGTAGAAAACACCGAAAAATAGTCCACCGGAACGGCACCCCGTGCGATTCGGCGCTCAGGGACGACAACAACCCAATGGGAAAAAACAACCACAATCCTGGCCCTGCCAACAGCAGCACGCGCAACACTCCTTCATCGGGTAGCCATACATGGCGCAGCAGCCGCGCCGCCAAGGCTGCCGGCGCCAGCCAGATGGTCAGCAATTCCAGAAGCTGCACGGCATGGCCGAGCCAATCCACATACGGCTCATTCGGCCAGACGATCTCGTCCTGTCCCAGACCTGTCTCTTGTACCACTACCAGTACACAGCGCGCGGCATATGCCAGCACACAGACGCCGACCATGATCGACGCGGCGAAGGTAATTACGAAAAAGATGGCAAGGCCCGCGTTACCCATAACTCCCCCCTTCGACCATTGTAGGGGTTGCGGGCTGGTCCTCCTATCGAGGACAAGGAGAGACTACACTTCCTGGCGGAAGAAATAGATACCAATCTGTCGCGGACGCTCCGGGCCAGCGTCCGATCGGCCCGCGTGGAGTAAAGTCAGGAAAGCGCCCGAAGGATTGCCTCGACATCGTAAACACAGCCACCCCATGTTCCGCCGCTGACACGCTGTAGTGCGGCCCACAAGCGCGTATCCGCCGGTAGATCGGGGTCAGGCTGCAAGTCCGGACGGGGCGGACGCCGCGCCAACACCCGTGCGCCTTCTTCGACGCCGAACAGATTTTCCCCCTCGCCGACCAGATCGATACTGCCTTCCAGGCGATTGCGGTCGATGACAATTTGAATGCGGTCCCCGTCGCGCACCTTGCCGATGGGACCGCCTGCCAACGCTTCCGGGCTGATGTGGCCGATGCACGCACCCGTTGAAACGCCGGAGAAACGTGCGTCGGTCAGCACAGCCACATGTTTGCCGAAGCTCAAGTGCTTGAGCGCCGAGGTGATCTGATAAATTTCCTCCATCCCCGCTCCCATAGGTCCGCGACAGATGAGGACGAGAACGTCACCGGGTTGGATGTGGTCGGCCCCCTGGCCCTTGATGGCGGCGATGGCAGCTTTTTCACTGGTGAACACCCGCGCCGGGCCGATCTTGCGATAAACGCCGTCGGCATCGATCACACTCGGGTCGATGGCCGTGCTCTTGATGACCGCACCTTCCGGCGCCAAGTTGCCGCGCGGAAACGTCACCGTTGAAGTCAAACCGCGCTGATGGGCGCGTTCGGGACTCAGGATGACGTCCTCAGGATCGACGCCGTCTTTGCGCTGCAATACCTGCCGCAATCGCTGCCGACGCTGGGACTGCTCCCACCAGTCGAGGACGCGATCAAGCGGTTCACCACTGACGGTCAGGCAGCCGCCGTCCAGCAGGCCCAGCCGCCGCAAGTGCAACATAACTTCGGGCACGCCACCAGCCAGGAAGACGCGCACCGTCGGATGGCCCACCGGTCCGTTCGGCAGAGCATCAACCAGGCGCGGCACTCGGCGATTGATAGCGATCCAGTCCTCCACAGTGGGGCGGCGCAGACCGGCATGGTAGGCGATGGCAGGAATGTGCAGCAGCAGGTTCGTCGAACCGCCGAAGGCCGCATGGACGGCCATCGCATTGCGCAAGGCGGCATCGGTCAGGATGTGGCGAAGGTGGATTTTTCGTCTCTGCAAATGCTCGATAGCACGGGCAGAGCGGCGGGCCATGTCGAGCCAAATGGGTTGTCCAGACGGCGCGAGGGCAGAATGCGGCAACGAGAGACCGAGTGCTTCGCCAACGACCTGCGCCGTCGCGGCGGTGCCGAGGAACTGGCAACCCCCACCTGGCGAAGCGCAGGCGCGGCAACCCAACTCCGCTGCTTCTTGCAAGCTAATTTGCCCATGAGCGAAGCGCGCGCCGATGGTCTGGATCTTACCGGCGTCCTCGCCGTGTTCGGGCGGCAACGTCACGCCGCCCGGCACCAACACGCAAGGCAAATCGTGCATCGACGCCAGCGCCATCATCATCGCCGGCAAGCCTTTATCGCAGGTGGCCACGCCGATAACGCCGTGCCGCGTCGGAAGGGAGCGGATCAAACGCCGCAGCACCATCGCCGCATCGTTGCGATAGGGCAGACTGTCCATCATGCCCGTCGTGCCTTGAGAGCGACCATCGCATGGATCGGTGCAGAAGCCAGCGAACGGAATGCAGCCCAGCGCGCGCAGCTCTTCTGCCGCCGCTTTCATGAGCAAACCGACCTCCCAATGGCCGGTGTGATAACCCAGGGCGATCGGCCTGCCGTCGGCGTCACGCAGACCGCCGGAAGTGCTGAGCAACAGAAACTCACGGCGGCCCAACTCGCTTGGCTTCCACCCCATGCCGACATCCTGCGTCCAGCCGAACAGGTCGCCGCTGGGCGCTTGGCGCAGCAGTTCTTCGGTCAACGGCAAGGCGCCGGCAGGACCGGCGGCACACGTTTGCACATCGAAGAGAGAGGGATCGGACTCGACCACAGCAGAGAAACTGGGGGCAGGAGAGGGCCAGCCGCATTCGGCTCCCATGACAGTCTCCTTAACCTGGGGGGTACACCCACAGAACCAAACCGACTCTGGCGATTTTACCAGATATACGGGACACGAGTAGTTGGGGCCCTTTATTCTCCTCCCTGACGCACCGCCGGATTTATCCCGACGGTTTGTCCTCGGTGGGGAGAAGCCCCATCGCTTACTCCTATGCACTTTCGCCTTGCCTGCTCTCCGAGGCTCCCATCTTGCCGGGGCGGGGCAATCTCGCCAGTGAAAGTGTTGTTCTCTATGCTGAATAATGCATCGCTTCCTTCGACACTCACGCTATGCCAACGTTAAAGCCCAGGACCTCCCCAGGATCTCTCACTCATGCCGACGAAAGGATAAGCACTATGAATTGTGCCTCCCTATTTGTGGCTGCCGTTGCCCTCCTGTCCGAAGCGCAAGCCCAGAACATCAAACGCAACATCCCCTACGCTAATCCGGCACACGAGCGCCAGGTGCTCGATGTCTATTCGCCCCATAACGCAAAAGACCTGCCTGTGGTCTTCTGGATTCACGGCGGCGGTTGGCAAACCGGCGATAAATCGGATGTCCAGATCAAGCCGAAAGTTTTCATGGACAAGGGGTTTGTCTTTGTTTCTACCAACTACCGTCTTTTGCCGAGCGTCGATATGGCGACCCTCGTGCGCGACATCGCCAAATCCATCCGCTGGGTGCATGACCACATCGCGGAATACGGAGGCGATCCTACGCGCCTTTTCATCATGGGACATTCTGCCGGAGCGCAGTTGGCGGCGTTAATCTGTATCGATGATCGCTATTTGAAGGCCGAGGGCCTCTCCTTGGCCCTCCTCAAAGGCTGCGTGCCTGTTGATGGAGACACCTACGATATACCAGCGATCATTGAGACGGCAGAAACACGGCGTCGTGTGCATGGTCTGCCGCAAGCGAAGTTCGGTCATCGGGAAAAGTTCGGCAACGATCCAGCGAAGCATCGAGACTTCTCGGCGGTCACGCATGTGGCCAAGGACAAAGGGATTCCTCCGTTCTTGATCCTGCATGTTGCCGAGCATCCGGACACCAGTGCGCAAGCACAGCGGTTGGCTAACGCGCTGAAAGAGGCCGGCGTTCCTGTCCAGGTCTTCGGCGCCCGAGAGACCACCCACAACAAGATTAACGCAAACCTCGGTTTGCCGGACGATCCGGCGACAAAGGCGCTATTTGAATTCCTGGAAAAAGAACGAAAAAAGTAACAGCTAAAGGCCTGTTGGCAAACCAATCCAGATGGAAACGGGGCAAACAGAGGGGCCATGAAACGCAAACCCTACTCCACCGACTAGCTTTCCTGACGCTATGTTTTACGAACCCGCCGCATATTGTATAAATCTGCCGCGCCAGCAAGGAACTGCTTCCCCTTGCTAGCGCGGCAGGTTGTTACGAGGCGGATCCTTACTTGCTATAACAAGCATGACCGACGATTCGTTGGACGTTGGAGCCTATTTTCCGCGGCCCGGAGAAACCCACGCATGCTCGATCCGGTTCGGCAAGAGGTCATCGCCTTGGCCAGCACAGTAGTGGTCAAGGTGGGCACCAATGTCCTCACCCAGGAGGACGGCACGCTCGATCTCCAGCGTTTGCAAGCGCTGGCCGATCAGCTCCAGCGCCTGCGCCTCGGGGGCCGAAAAGTCGCCCTGGTCAGCTCCGGGGCCATCGGCGCGGGCATGGCCCGGCTCGGCCTGACGCGGCGCCCTACCGATCTGCGGCAACTGCAAGCCTGTGCTGCCGTCGGACAGGCGCTGCTCATGCGCGCCTACGAGGACTGCCTGGCCCGTCACGGCATACCTACGGCCCAGATCCTCTTGACCGCGGGCGATTTCGACAATCGCAGCCGCTATCTCAATGCCCGCAACACCATTCTGACGCTGTTCGAGCACGGCTGCCTTCCCATTATCAATGAGAACGACACCATCAGTGTGGCCGAAATCCGTTTCGGCGATAACGATCACCTGGCCGCGCTGGTGACCAACCTCCTGCAAGCACCGCTGCTCATCCTGCTGACCGTCGTGGACGGCCTATACGCAGGCGATCCCCACAGCAATCCCTCTGCGCCGCTGTTGACCACCGTGCCGGCCATCGACGCTTCTATCCTGGAGAAGGCCGGCAGCAGCCGCAGCGCCCTGGGTTCCGGAGGAATGCGAAGCAAACTGCGCGCGGCCCGTCTGGCGACGGTAGCCGGCGAATCGGTGCTGATAGCCAACGGCCGCGTGCCCAACGTCCTCGATGCCATCTTTCGGGCCGAGCCGGTCGGCACGCTGTTTTTGCCTCACGATCGCACGATGCCGGCCTGGAAACGCTGGCTCGGCTACACAGCCCGGCCGTGCGGCCGGCTCATCGTCGACGCGGGAGCACGACAGGCCGTCCAACACCACGGCCGAAGCCTGTTGCCCATCGGCGTCGTCCAGGTCAGCGGCACGTTCCGCAAGGGCGATGTCGTCACTTTATTAGACGTTGCAGGCGTCGAATTTGCGCGCGGACTGAGCAATTATTCTTCCAGCGACATCGAACGCATCCGCGGCCTGCGCAGCGAACAGGTGCGCGAAGTGATCGGCGCTTCCGCCTACGAGGAGGTCGTCCATCGCGACAATTTAGTGGTGATCGGATAGAAGCGCTGGACATTCCCAAACGGTCAATAAGTGAGCAAGAGCCTATCGGCCACCACTTCTGTTTCGAGGGATTGTCCTTCCATTTGAAAGCGCTTGAGCATAGACCGCCCACAGTTGACCAACACTTCTCGCTCAAAAAGCCCTTCGGGTATGGGAAGATTGCACACCAGGTTTCCCGACTTCTTCGTACCGTCGATACTCAAAGCGACGTAGACTCCGCGCGACTTGCACTGGGCAATCGTGTCAAAGAGGCGCTTCAGGCTGAACCCTTGCGCACCGTACAGGATGCTCTGCGTATGGGTGTACGGCGGATCGCAATAGACCAGATCGCCGCAACGAGGTTTTGCCATCGCTTCCTGATAATCCAGGCACAGAAATGTTACGCCGCGGGTGCGCGCGTGCCATTTGTCAACTCTTCGTGCAAATGCACGGGGCGAGATGGGCTTGTGGACGCCGCAAGGGGTAGACATATAGCCATCCGCTCGGCGAAAGCGAACGACTCCTCCATAGCAAGAACGGCACAGGAAAACGAGATCGGCGCCATTGGGACGTTCGTTGTAGCACGCCTTGATTCGCTCGTATTCTGCGATTTTGTCTTTGCTCATCAAGGCGTACCAGCGCTCCGCGTACCAGCGCTTGAGTGTCTCTGGATCATCGTGGAGTGCTTGCCAGATTTCCATGAGCGGTTTAAAGACGTCCGAGGCGACGGCCTTGGGCGGAGCTATCGTCCCTAGCACACCGCCGCCGCCAAGGAACGGCTCGAAATAGGTCCCGTACTCGGTGGGAAAATAGGCAGCAATTTCGTGAGCAAATCGCTGCTTGTTGCCAATCCACTTCAGCAACTGGCTTTTGAAAGGAGCGACGAAATGGAACTTGTCCTCTCCAAAAAGTAGACGTTGCATCAGCCTCCCCTCGCGCGATTGCGGCATCTGTACTCCCGAACGGAACCACGAACCATCTTAACTCGATTCGGAAAGAATGTCCATATCGACTTTTTGAATACTGCGTCAGGATCAGTCCATTGCTGTAATGGAGAAAAGTATCCATACCACCGAGCAGAAGAAGCTCCAACGGCTTCTCCGGCAGATTCGGCGCGGCAAGGGTCTGCGTCAGAAAGACCTTGCGCGGATTCTGGGCAAACCCCAGTCCTTCATCAGCAACTACGAGCGGGGTGAGAGGCGTCTGGATCTCCTCGAGTTGCGCCAAATCTGCACGGCGATAGGGATCTCCCTAACCGAGTTTGTACGCCGTTTCGAGGCGTCTTTGTGATGCGGCCCAATCCGCAATTTGTTAACTTGAGTAAAGAATTCTGGGCCAACGTCCGTCTCATTAGTCAGCAGGTAGGCTACACTGAGCGAAGGCGGCGCAGCCAACGGCGACAAGGGAAGAGGGAAAGCGGCCCGATCAAAGTGCCGACCCTCGCCGAGATCAAGGCAGCCCTGGAGGAACTCGGCCTGTCCACAGGCCACTTGATCGACCAAGAACGGGCCAAGCCGACTGCTATGGGGAAGCTGCTGATGGCATACTATCAGCATCGTGCCGATGTACTGAACAACTTTGTCAGGCCCCGCCTGATGAACAAAACCAAGGCGAAAGCGCTGTTTGACAAACTCCAAAAGAAGCTCTGCCCAAGTTGTCCTTTGCCGATGAATAAACAGAAAGGTGACAAGAAAGCCCCTGCTTTCTTCACGGGCATTATTAACATGCTTATCGAGTCGAACGCCGAAGACCTTCCCTGTGATTATGATCCTCGTGAACTGACGGTGGTGACAAAAAACCAACAGCCCTTTCGTACCTTGGCGCGCCGGGTTGATGGAGCATTCCCCGGACCTGTGGACCCTGTCGCTGTCTGGGAGATCAAAGAGTATTACTACACAACGACATTTGGGAGCCGGGTTGCAGACGGCGTTTACGAATCTCTGCTTGATGGCCTGGAACTTGAGGAACTCCGGGACAAAGGAGTTGACGTCAAGCATTACCTTATGATCGATGATTCGTTTACCTGGTGGGATTGCGGACGGTCTTACCTTTGCCGAATCATCGACATGCTGCACATGGGACACGTCGATGAAGTCCTTTTCGGAGCGGAGATTGTGCAAGAGTTGCCCAGGATTGTAAAGGAATGGGTCCGGATTGCTAGCCGGCGGATCGAGTTAACGAGGCTAAAGGAGAGAGGAAAAGAGGGACATTCAAGGCCGCGTTGAGCAAGATACGGTAGGCTGGATAAGGGGTCTTTATGAACTTACCTCGCGAGCACATGCTTCAGCGCATCCGGGAGGCCGTGATCGAGGGCAACCGCGCCGGCGGCAGTCCCTCGGCGATCCCGGAGCGCGGACAGATCGGCTACCAAGGCGCAGGCGCCGATCCGCTGGCGCGTTTCCAGGCGGCCTTCACCGCTGCCGGCGGAACGCTGCACGTCGTCGCTGATGCCGCCGCCGCCGTCGAGGCGATCCAGGAGCTAGTGCGCGCGCGTTCAATTCGCCGTGTACTGCTGGGCCGCAGCGAGGTATTGGACACGCTGCCGATTGGCGAACCCTTACGGGCCAGCGGGGTCGAGATCGTTGATGCTCTCGACAGAAGTAAGGAATGGTTTGCGGCGGAGCTGGGAATATCGGGTGTGGATTATTTGATCGCCGAAACCGGCAGCGTGGTGCTGGCGAGCCGTCCCGAACAGCCGCGCTCGCTCAGTTTGTTGCCGCCCATTCACATCGCCGTAGCCCAGCGCCGGCAGCTGTTGCCTGACCTCTTCGACTTGTTCTCGGTGCTTGGCCCTCATCGAGAAGACCTGCCCGCGTGCTTATCAATCATTACCGGCCCAAGCAAAACAGGCGACATCGAGCTACGGCTGGTGACCGGCGTTCATGGTCCGGGCGAAATCCATGTCGTGTTGCTTGATTCCAAATAGACTTCGCTTCGCTGTGGACCGCAGGCGAGCGCGGGCGCGCGTACCTGAAGCCCACAGCGAAACAGTTACCTGGGGCCGCTGGTTTGGAGCGTCGGACGAAAGGTGCGCGGGCGAAAACAAAGCGGAGGACGACAGTTCTGGCTGATTTCGCGCAGGGCCTGAACAAAGGCGCGACAACTGGGCCAGCGCGAATCGGGATGCGGGTGCAGCGCCCGAGCGATGATGGGAAGCTCGCGCTCGCGCAATTTCGTCAGATCGACCGGCAGCCCCGAAGGCGGCGCATCTTCCGAGGAAGCGTCCCAGAAGGGCCGATCGCCGGCACATAGGTGCAAAAAAGTGATGCACAGGGCGAATTGATCGGTGCCAATGGCGGCCTGGCCCTTAAACAGTTCGGGAGCGGCATAAGGCGGCGTGCCCCGCCAGCTGGAGCGATGCGTCTGCCAGCTTGTGCCGGCGCACAGGCCGAAATCGGCAATCTTCAGGCAATCGCCCAGCAACAATAAATTGCTGGGTTTGATGTCGCAATGCTGCAAGCCGCGCGAAGCGGGATTGACCCCCGGCAGCTTCAGCTCGGTCAAGAAATCCAGGCCCTCCGCCGCCTGCTCCAACAGTTCGAGCAGATGGTCGATGGGGATGTTCTTGCCGGTTTCGTCCAGATAGACCTGCCGCAAATCTTCCAGGTTGCCGTCAGCGCGTTCCATGCTGAGAACGATGTAGTGGGCCGTGGCATGAACGCCGTACAGGCGGATGAAATGCGGATGATCCAGCTCGCTTAAGCCGCGGAGCACGCGGATTTCGCTGCTGATAAGCGATGGGGAAGCGGCGCGGCAATCCAGGAATTTGAGGGCGACGAGTTTTCCGTCCGGCCCTTGCGCTTCCCAAACTTCGCCAAAGGATCCCGCTCCTAGCCGCCCGGTGAGGCGATGCCCCGGAATCGGTTGCGAACCTACTTCGAGCATGCGCGAATTCCGAATACATGCGGGGAGAAGCTGGAGTTTGGAGGGGACCGGCGAGCCACTGTCCCGCCGGAGGGGATAAATGCCGTCTCTAAAGAATAGGTTGTGGTTTGGAGATGGCAAACAAAAATCCGCGCGGTCTCCCAAACGGGTGGGGGAGGGTTGGGGTGGGGGGGAGTTGTGCCCAATTCAACCGTGCCCAGTATATTTGCCGGCTTGCTCGCCTGTGTGGCGTGAATACACTACGGACTACGGACCCCGGACCCCGAGCTTTTACCAGGAGGCCAGAGGATGATGCGACGCGCTTGTTGGTTTTTGTCTTTGTTGCCGCTTTTCGTCCTCGTTTGGACGTATGCCGAGGAGGCCAACGCCAAAGAGCCACGCCTTTGGCGCGGTATCGATACGGCAGGCATGGATCTTTCTTGCAAACCCTGGGACGACTTCTATCAATACGCCAACGGGAAATGGATCGCTGAGACGGACATTCCGGCGGATCGTCCCGCTGTTTTCGTGTTCACGCTGTTGGCCAAGCGCAACCGCGAGCAGCTGCGTAAGACCCTCGAAGAAGCAGCCCAGGACAAGAATGCGCCCAAAGATAGCATCCGCTGGAAAGTCGGTGCTTTCTATCGCAGCGGCATGGACGAAAAGAAAATCGAAGAGCAGGGCGCCAAGCCGCTGCAAGGCGAGTTGGAGCGCATCGCCGCCCTCAAGGACAGAAAGGATTTGCTGCCGGCCCTGGCCCGGCTGCACCTGGTTGGCCCCTCCGCCGCTTTCGCTTTCGCTTCAACGCCCGATTTGAAAAACAGCCGCCGCGTCATCGCCGAGTGGTCGCAGGGCGGCCTGAGCTTGCCCGACCGCGATTACTATCTCAAAGACGACGCCCGGCTCAAGAAAATCCGCCATGAATACCTCGCCCATATCGCCAAGATGTTCGAGTTGCTCGGCGACAAGCGCGCGGATGCTGAGCGTGCGGCCCAGACCGTACTGGCCTTCGAGACGCGGTTGGCCAAGGCGTCGCGGGCGCGGGCTGATCTGCGCGATCCCTACCGCAATTATCATCTCATGAGCGTCGCCGACATGGAGAAGGAAACGCCCGGCGTCTCCTGGAAATCGTATTTCCAGGCGCTGGGCTTGGGTGATTTGCACGAGTTGACCGTCGGCCAGCCGGACTTCCTCAAGGAGGTCGGGCAAATGATCGTTCAGACGCCGCTGGAGGACTGGAAGGTTTACCTGCGCTGGAAGCTGCTCACCAGCTACGCCGACAAGCTCAGCGCGCCATTCGTCGAAGAAGATTTCCATTTCAAGGGCACGGTGCTGACCGGCACGCCGCGCAATCTGCCGCGCTGGGAGCGCATTGTGCAAGCTACCGATCACCTGCTCGGCGAAGCGCTGGGGCAGCTCTATGTCGAGAAACATTTTCCGCCGGAAGCAAGGGACAAAGCCGAGGCATTGGTGGCCAATCTCAAAGCCACGCTCCGCGAGCGCCTGGCCAAACTCGATTGGATGCAGCCGAAAACGCGCCAAGAAGCGCTGCGTAAACTCGATGCGATGGCGGTGAAGATCGGCCATCCGGTCAAATGGCGCGATTATTCCGGCCTGGCCGTGGACCGTGACGTATACGTCCTCAATGTGATGCAAGCCCAAGAGTTCCAGACGCGCTTCGACCTGGACAAGATCGGCAAGCCCGTCGATCGCACGCAATGGGAGATGACGCCGCCGACCGTCAACGCCTACTACAATCCCAGCCTCAATGAGATCGTCTTTCCCGCCGGCATTCTGCAACCGCCTTTCTTCGATGCCAAGGCCGACGACGCCGTCAACTACGGCGGCATCGGCATGGTGATCGGCCACGAGCTGACGCACGGTTTCGACGATCAGGGCCGCAAGTTCGACGCCGACGGCAACCTGCGCGACTGGTGGACTCCGCAGGATGCCGAGACCTACAAGAAACGCGCCCAAGAGATCCGCGAACAATATAGCAAATATGTCCCCATTGACGATCTTGCTATCAACGGTGAACAAACGCTGGGCGAAAACATAGCCGATCTGGGCGGTATGAAAATCTCTTATCTCGCTTTTAAGAAAGCCCTCCAGGGCAAGCCGGCGCCGGCCAAGATCGACGGCTTTACGCCTGAGCAGCGGTTCTTTTTGTCCTACGCCATGATCTGGCGAGCTGCCGTCCGTGATGAGTTTTTGCGACGGCAAGTGCGGACGGACTTTCATTCGCCGGCGCGCTTCCGGGTACTTGGTCCCTTGTATAATACGCCGGAGTTTTTCGAGGCGTTCCCGGCCCCGGAAGAGGCTGTGCGCAATAAACTCAACCCCAAACCTGTTGTGATCTGGTAAAACAACGAGCCGGAAGCGTAAGCGGCGGAAAGTAGCCGTCCTTTACGCTTCCGGCCCTTGCCCTCACCCTCAAAGGAGTCCCCTACCATGATGCGACGCTTGTTTGCAGCTAGCACAGCGGTGCTGCTGGTCCTGGCCATTACCGGCCTCGCTGACGACAAAAAGCAAATTCACGTGCTCATCATCACCGGCGACCACGGCCATGATTGGAAGGCAACCACGCCTTTCATCAAAGATTTTCTCACCAAGGCCGGCATGAAAGTGGACGTGACCGAAACACCCCGCAAAGATTTGACCGCCGAAAACTTGGCCAAATACGATGTGTTGCTGCTCAACTACAAGGACACGAAAAAAGGCGCGCCGGACACACGCTGGTCGGAAGAGAACAAACAAGCCTTCGCCGATGCCGTCAAGGGCGGCAAGGGTTTGTTGGTCTATCACCATGCTTCTTCAGCGTTTGTCGGCGGCAGCGCGTTCGACAAGGAATTCGAGCGCATCATCGCCGGCGGCTGGCGCAAGCAAGGCAATCACGGCAAACGTCATGTCTTCACCGTTCGCATTGTCAACAAGGACCATCCGATCACCCAAGACATGCCGGGCGCATTTCGACATAGCAACGATGAGCTATATCAAAACTCTGTAATGTTTCCCGACAGTATCGTGCTGGCCACGGCCTATTCCGACAAGAGCATCGACCCGAAAAACAGCGGCAAGGATGAGCCGGTAGTATGGGTGTCCCACTTCGGCAAAGGCCGCGTCTGCGAAAACGTCCTCGGCCACGATGTCGAAGCCATGAAAAGCCCCGGCTTCCAGGCGCTAATGATTCGCGGCATCGAATGGTGCGCCACGGGCAAAGTCCAATCCCCTGTACCGGCCGAATTGCCAAGGTGAACGATCAAACCGCCCAGACGCCACGGACGCCAAGACAAGAATGAGAAAAGAAGAGAAAGGAAATGCACATATGTGGAGACAACTATCTACTTTGTTTCGGCCCGCGTTTCTTTCCTGGCGTCCTTGGCGCCTTGGCGGTTTCCTCTTGTGTCATCTGGTCGCCTTGTCCGCCGCCCAGGCCGACGATCCCTGGGTTGTCTACAACGGAGGCGACGGGCCAGGCCAAGGCAAGCACATCGTCCTTGTCAGCGGCGATGAAGAGTATCGCTCCGAGGAAGCGCTGCCGCAGCTCGGTAAAATTTTGGCCCAGCATCATGGTTTCACCTGTACGGTGCTGTTCGCTGTCGATCCTGCCGACGGCACTATCAATCCCAACAAGAACGACAACATTCCCGGTCTGGAAGCGCTCCGAAACGCCGATCTGCTGGTGCTCTTCACGCGCTTTCGCAATCTGCCGGACGAACAGATGAAACACATCGTCGAGTACGTCGAATCGGGCCGGCCCATCCTCGGCATGCGCACGGCGACCCACGCTTTCAACCTCAAGAGCAAGACCTATGCGAAATATTCATGGAACAGTAGGATCGAGTGGCAAGGCGGCTTCGGCCGGCAAGTCCTTGGTGAAACATGGGTCGCTCACTGGGGCAAGCACGGCCAGCAAAGCACGCGCGGCATCCTCGTTAAGGAAGCGAAAGACCATCCCATCCTCCGCGGTATTCACGACGGCGACATCTGGGGGCCGACGGATGTTTATGAGGTCCACTTGACAAAGGCGTGCCAACCGCTGGTCCTCGGTCAGGTGCTTCAGGGCATGAAACCGACCGATCCGCCCGTAGAAGGCAAGAAGAACGATCCCATGATGCCGATCGCCTGGACCAGGACTTATCGGAGCGCCACGGGCAAAACAGGCCGTGTCTTCACAACGACGATGGGGGCGTCACAGGATCTCCAGAGCGAGGGACTGCGGCGCTTGCTCGTCAACGCCGCCTATTGGGCCGTTGGTATGGAGGACAAAATCCCGGCCCAATCCAAGGTGCAACTGGTAGGCGAGTATAAACCGTTGCCATTCGGTTTTGGGGGTTACAAGAAAGGAGTCAAGCCTTCCGATCTCGCCATGAAATAGCGGCTAGGAAGAGAAGGTCAAGGCCGCCTGAGCCTTGAGTCTGCCGTTGGATTTGGGCAAACGTGACGGCTTAAGTGCTGGCGGGTTTTTCCCTGCTCTCATGGGGGAGAGTTCGGATGGGGAGAGGACGCTTTCGCCTGCCGGTGCCTTATTATTCCCTCACCCCTGCCCTTTTCCTCAAGAGAGGAGGGAGTTGTATCTGGTAGTTCTTAGCTAGTGGTCCAGCTTTCGGGCCCTACTGCAAGCACTGCGTTGCCAGAGACGCCAGCTGGCGAGCGCGAGTTTCTTCGCTGTTCCGTGCAAGAAGGGCACGCGCTGGAGCGTTTCGTTCAATTTATCGGCGATCCGGTAGCGTAGGACCACCGCTTCCTCATCCATCGGAGCAGCCCGCTCTTCCAAGCGAGCCCGCCGATAACTTTCCAAGAGAGCTGTCAGCCGCTCTCCGCCGCTATTGAGGCTGAACGGCACCTTGCGGTTTTCGCCGATCTTCACGGGAATGGGGCAGATCGGTACGCGACTACCGATTTTCTCGAGAAAAACGCCGTCGGCATGCGTGATGACCGCACGATCCTCCGGCCAAAATTCGCCATCTGGGAATAAGTCAAACAGCTCGGCCTTATGGCATACTTGCAAATAATCCACCTGGCAGTCCAGCGGCCCGCCGCCGCAACAGCTTCCCTTCACTTCCTTGGCGAGCAACTCCTGATATATCAACTTTTCCCCCTCCGGGGTGACAGCCGACATATCGATGGAAGCGTACATGGCCTTGGCCTCCGGGTGGGTTTGGACGAAATCGGAAAACGTCTGAAAAGCATTGGGATAAAAAAGGTCGTCGTCGCACAGGTAGACGACGAATGCACCATTGAGCAATTTCTTACGAAAGCATTCGTTGAAGCACCACGAAGCGATGGTTTTCGTCTGCCGCAATTCCTCCGTCTCCCAGGAACGAACTAAGCGAAAGCGCGGATCTTTCAACGCCGGCAGGGTCGAAAAAAAACCTTGATCGTACAAAACGCCGCTGTCAAAGACAACGGCTTCCCAATCGGGAAATGTCTGGGCGAGCAGACTGTCGATCGCTTCGCGGACATAAGCTGCCTTATTATGACTTAAAAGGATGCAGGAGATAAAAGGCATGGTTGTCCTCATTGTTGGGAAGGAGGAAGGACAAAGAAAGAACCGGTATAGCACCCGCCTCTGTAGCGAATCAAGCCGAATCCAGAAGGGGGAGCTACCGTTCGATCGGGGTTAGCACCCCAAGGCGAGCGGGGGGGGGGAACCCCCCGGGTGCACAACCCGGGGGGTCACACCCCCGCCCGCCCCGGGGCTACCCGCCGGACGCGTGATCTTTTTAATCTCGACCA
>Ga0078972_1006161_pt1 | contig 29042 bp, 29 predicted proteins | sample YelNatPaOPGAMG01_FD_67568 | JGI IMG/M metagenome (GOLD analysis project Ga0078972, IMG submission 67568) | Hot spring thermophilic microbial communities from Obsidian Pool, Yellowstone National Park, USA - OP-RAMG-01 (SPADES assembly) (version 2) | ecosystem: Environmental > Aquatic > Thermal... | reverse complement strand
ATAAAGATTATGAATTTGAAACATTAGAAAATAGTTTTAAAGTTTCTTCCTTTGCTTTGGCGGCGCTTTTAATTGTTTTGGGCGCGCCTTTTGGTACAAAAGTAAATCAATCTTACCGAATACCAAAATGGATGTGGGGTTGTCCGCTCTGGCAAAAGCGCTTATTTTTGGCCGCTTTGTTTGGAGCTGAGCTTTCCAAACCAAAAACTTTAAATAAATATAATTTTTATGCCCCACAATTGAATATGCAAAAAGCCAAAGGCTTGGAAAAAAATGCCAAGTTATTTTTGAAAGATATTGCCGCTCTATTAAAAGAATTTGGAATTAAAACTTATCCAATTAAAGAAGTTTTTGGCTATCACTATCAAGGAAAAAAGGGTGAAACAAAGGGATTCAGATTGCAAATTCAAGAGAAGGCTGATAATCTTATCAGATTTTTTGAAACCATCAATTATGAATATAATCAAGAAAAACATAAAGAAGCTTGTCTGGCAGCCAATTATTTAAAAAGAAAATTAAAAGTTGTTGAGTTAAGGAAGAAGGCTCGGCAGGAAATAAGAAAACTTTATCGAAAAAGGGGAGATTTTAAAAAAATTGCTTTTCAAATTATTGAAAAATATCGAAGTGAATACGTAACCTTCCAATTCCTATACCACTCTCTTTTTAAAGAGAAAAGATTTGGCGTTATTAAAAAAAGAGGAAATCCTCGAATTGATTTTAAATTTCTATCTTTTGAAGAGTTTAAAAAGAAATTTGCGTTTGGCGAAAATGGTTTTGTTTGGGATGTGGTAGAGGGCATTAAAAAAAATCATTATGCTGATTTTGTTTATGATTTTACAATTAATGATAACAACCATAATTTCATTGCCAATGGTTTTGTAGTTTCAAATTGTGGAATGCGATTATTAAAATCAGAATATTCCGAAAAAGATATTAATTCTTATTTAGATAAATTGGCAGCAGCGATTGCAAAAGCAGTGCCGTCAGGTTTGGGCAAGGGTCATAAAATTGGTTTAAGTATTTCTGATTTAGATAAGGTGCTTGAAGGAGGCGCTCAAAAATTAGTGGAAAATGGTTATGGAGAAAAAGAAGATATTGAATTATGCGAAGCTAATGGTTGTTTAAAGCAGGCGGACGCTAAATCAGTTTCTCATAAAGCGAAAAATCGCGGTCAGGATCAATTGGGAACTTTGGGCAGCGGCAATCACTTTTTAGAAATTCAAAAAGTAGCAGAAATTTTTAATGAAGAAATTGCTCAAAAAATGGGAATTTTAAAAAATCAGGTAACTGTAATGATTCATACTGGTTCGCGGGGATTGGGTCATCAAGTAGCCACTGATTATATTCAAAAAATGATGCAGGCGATGAGACGTTATAACATTAATATTCCTGATAGAGAATTAGCTTGCGCGCCATTTAATAGCGATGAAGGACAATCTTATTTTCAAGCAATGTGCGCTGCTGCTAATTTTGCCTGGGCTAATCGTCAGATGATCAGTTATTATGTAAGGGAAGCCTGGAAAAAAATTCTACCTCAAGATGAATTAACAATTATTTATGATGTGGCGCATAATATTGCTAAAATTGAAGAATATGAAATCAATGGCAAAAAAGAAAAATTAATTATTCATCGCAAAGGTTCAACGCGTGCTTTTCCAGCCCACCACCCAGAGATTCCGGAAAAATATAAAGAAATGGGTCAGCCAGTTTTAATTCCTGGCAGTATGGGAACTGCATCTTATATTTTAATTGGCAATGAAAAAAGTCGCGAAAGTTTTTATTCTACTTGTCATGGCGCTGGAAGAAGAATGTCTCGGATAGCCGCAACAAGAAATTTGTCGCCTCAAGAAATTATTAATTATCTTAAAAATAAAGGAATTTTGGTAAAATGCGAGAGTTTAAGAGGATTGGCTGAAGAGGCGCCCGAGGCTTATAAAGATATTAATGAAGTTGTTGAAATTGTTCATCAAAGTCATTTATCTTTAAAGGTGGCCAAATTAGTGCCCTTGGCAGTAATTAAAGGAGAATAAAATATGAAAATTTTAGCTGAAAATCGCAAAGCAAAATTTAATTATGAGATAGTGGAGAAATTTGAAGCTGGGATTAAGCTTTTGGGTTGCGAAGTGAAATCAGTTAAAAACGGCAACATCTCTTTAGATGGCGCTTTTGCCCAAATTTATGGTAATGAAATTTATTTAATTAATGCCCAAATTCCTGCTTGGCAACCAGAAAATGCGCCCGCTGATTATCAGCCAGATAGAGCCAGAAAATTGCTTTTAAAACGCGAAGAAATTAATCATTTAATAGGAAAAATGAAGACTGAACGATTAATACTTATTCCTTTTAGGGTCTACTTGAAAAAAAATAAAATTAAGTTAGAATTAGCACTTAGTAGGATAAGACGGAAAGTTGACAAAAGAGAGTTGATTAAAAAACGCGAAGTAGAAAGGGAAATTAATCGCAACTTTAAAAATTATTAATTTATTTTGGGGATGATCGGCCTCGAAGCGAAAAAGCATTTTTGGGTGAGATCGAGGAGCCGTTACCTCGTAAATCAGCGGGCAACAAAAACTGCCAACTTTGGTAGAAATTTGGCTTTTGCATTGGCATAAGCCCATCCGAATAACTGATGCTCGATAGGTTATGAGGGTGTCAAATTATCGAGCTTGGCTCTTTCTAGGTGTCTTTAGCTAGAGGAGCAACCTAAGACTAAGGACAGGGGTTAATAATTTTGCCGATTTTAATATTAACTCTTAAAATAAATCGGCTGACTGTCTCAAAAGCTCAAAAATCAACTTTTTTGCTCACGCGGGTTCGATTCCCGCCATCTCCACCGGATAAAAAACAGTCGATTTTTTTATTTTTTTTTAAAATTTTAAAAAATTATAAAGTCAACAATCAAATAAAAGCTGATGAAGTAAGAGTGATTGATGAAGAAGGGAAAAATCTAGAAGTGATGAAATTAGAAGAAGCACTCGCTTTAGCTCAATCAAAAAATTTAGATTTAGTTGAGATAACAAGTAGTGTTAATCCGATAGTAGTAAAAATTTGTAATTACGGTAAATTTTTATACCAACAAGAAAAAGAAGCAAAAAAACAAAAGATTAAAGAAAGAGGAGATGAGTTAAAGCATATTAGATTAGGATTTAATATTGGTAAACATGATATGGAAATTCGCGCACGGCAGGCAACAGAATTTTTAAAAGAAGGTTTAAGAGTCCAAGTTGAATTGGTTCTTAAGGGTAGAGAAAAAAGTCATAAAGAATTAGCAGAAAATAAATTAAAAGAATTTTTAACTTATATTGATCATTCCTATAAAATTATCCAAGATATTAAATTTGCTCCCCGAGGGCTAATAATAACAATTGCTCCATAAAAATATGAAGAAAACAACAAAATCATTTCGAAAAAGAATAGAAATTACTAAAAATAAAAAATTAACTCATCGACCAATTAAGCAAAGTCACTATAAATCCAAACTCAGTGGTCGAGATAATCAAAAGAAAAGGAAGATTAGAGGTTTTTATAAAGCCGACGAAAAAGCGATTAAACGCTTTCTTCCTCATCTTAAATAATTTAAAGAGGTTTCTGTTTAATTTTTTGATTAAACAGAAAGCGATTTTTTATAAATATGGTTAGAGTTAAAAGAGGTAAAATTGCCCACAAAAAAAGAGAAAAGTTATTGCGTTATACCAAAGGTTTTAAATGGGGTCGCAAATCAAAAGAACGATTGGCTAAAGAAGCTTTACTTCATGCTTTAAGTCATGCTTTTGAGGGTAGAAAATTAAAGAAGCGCGATTTTCGTCGTTTGTGGCAAACAAAAATCAAAGCTGCAGTAAATCAAGAAGGTTTAAGTTATAGTGAATTTATTAATTTATTAAAGAAGAATAACATCATTATTAACCGAAAAATTTTAGCTCAATTAGCCGAATTTTATCCCGAAATTTTTAATCAAATTGTTAAAAGCGTCAAATAAAATCGGAATAAGAATATGATAATTTTTAGTCGTAAAAAATACGATAAAAAAACTTTAAAAGAATTTCAACAATTATTAGAAAAAGAGAAAAAAGAATTGGAGGGAAAAATCGCTGAATTAAACGCTAAAGAAAAAGAGATGGCAATTAAGATGCCTGATTTTGTGGCTTCAGAAGATGCTTCTATTGAAGCCGATGAAATGGAAGAATTAAATAATTTACTTTCCTTAAAGATGGAATGGGAAAATGATTTAGACAGGATTCATCAGGCGTTGGAACGAATTAAAAAAGGTAATTATGGTATTTGTCAGGAATGTGGTAACTTAATTGAAATTGAGAGATTGAAAATTGAGCCAGCGGCTCAAATTTGTATGCAATGTGTTAAAAAAAGAAATCAATTAGTGTAAAAAATTTTAATTCTATTCCTATGACTGCTAAAGTTTATTCCTCGGCTGTTGTTGGAATAAAAGCTCAGGTGATTGAAGTGGAGGTTGATTTAAGTCCTGGTCTCCATTCTTTTAATATTGTTGGATTAGCGGATAAAGCTATAAGTGAAGCAAAAGATCGTGTTTCTTCGGCTTTGAAAAATAGTGGTGCCGTTGCTCCTCAAAGATTAAATAGAAGAATTACGGTTAATTTAGCGCCAGCGGATTTAAAAAAAGAGGGCGCGGCTTATGATTTAGCCATTGCTGTTGGTTGTCTTTTAGCCTCAAAGCAAATTAAAAGTTTTGAAGCTAGTAAAAAATTGTTTTTAGGCGAATTAGCTTTAGATGGAAGTTTAAGACCAGTATCCGGCATTTTGCCTAGTATGATGATGGCGAAAGAAAAATTTGAGGAAGTTATTATTCCTTCTAAAAATGTTAATGAAGCATCTTTAGTTAAAGGGTTAAAAATTGTTGGCTGTAATAATTTATCGGAAGTAATTGAATATTTAGAAGGTAAAAGAGATATTGGTTTTATTAGTAGTGGCGAAATTGATTTAAATAAATTTAATGAATACCTAATTGATTTTTCTGATATTAAAGGTCAATATCAAGCTAAAAGAGCTTTAGAAATTGCTGCTGCGGGCGGTCATAATATTTTAATGGTTGGTTCACCAGGTTCAGGAAAGAGTATGCTAGCTAAAGCTTTGCCTTCAATTTTACCTGCTTTGTCATTAGAAGAATCATTGGAAGTAAGTAAAATTTATAGTGTTTGTGGTTTGCTTTCTAATGAGAACCCTCTTGTTTTAATACGACCTTTTCGTTCTCCACATCACACTGCTTCAAAAATTGCTTTGGTGGGTGGTGGTTCGTGGCCAAAACCCGGAGAAATTTCTTTAGCGCATCGCGGAGTTTTATTTATGGACGAAATTCCGGAATTTGCCCGCGATGTTTTAGAAAGTTTAAGACAGCCATTAGAAGATGGCGAAATTACTGTGAGCCGCGTTCAAGGCAGTTTAACTTTTCCCGCGCGGTTTATTTTGGTTGCCGCCATGAATCCTTGTCCTTGCGGTTATTATGGTGATCCGGAAAAAGAATGTCGTTGTTCGCCCTCAGAAATTATGCGTTATCAAAAGAAAATCTCCGGTCCTTTATTGGATCGTATTGATTTACAGATTGAGGTGCCGCGTGTGAAATTTGAGGAATTGAAAAATGAAAAAGCTGGCGAGTCTTCTGAAAAAATTCGAGAAAGAATTGAAATGGCGCGTCAGATTCAAAAAGAGCGCTTTAAAAAAATCAAGCGAGACATTTTTACTAATGCGGAAATGACTTCAAAAGAAACTGAAGAATTATGCCAATTGGATAATGAAGCAGAAAATTTATTGAAAAAAGCGATTGAAAATTGGTATTTATCAGCGCGCAGCTATTACCGAATTCTTAAAGTCGCTCGAACAATTGCTGATTTGGTTCAGTCAGAAATTATTAAAAGTGATCACATTGCCGAGGCATTAAGATATCGGATTAAAAATGAGAATTAAAAAATTGTTCAGCATCATTAAATAAGTTAGAAAAACAAAAATAAAACTGACATCAAAGTCAGTTTTATTTGTAAGATAATGACAAAAAATTATCTATAAAATGGTGCCGAGTAATTTTTACTTAGCAAAAGGATTTTTGGCGCCATGAATTTCAAAATGAAGATGACATCCCGGATTGCCAATAACATAACCAGTATTACCCATATAGCCAATTATTTGACCTTGGGTAACATAATCGCCGGAATTAACAATGATTTTGTTTAAATGAGCATAGAGTGTTTCAGTATTGTTAGGATGTTGAATTTTAATGTATTTACCATAACTATTATCATAAGCAATAACTTCAATTAATCCTTCAGCTGCCGCGAATACTGGCGTATCGCAGTAATTAGCAATGTCTACTGCATTAACATTATGAAGAACACCCCAATTAAAACCAGTAGTTGGTAAAACATAATAATAAGGATATTCAGGTAAAGCTGATTTAGCAGCAAAAACTTTATAAGTTTTTGGTATCCGCCCATTGGGAACAATGATTTTTTCTCCTGGAATTAAATTAGAACCATTTAAATTATTAAAAGCAATAATTTTTTCAATAGAGGCAGAATAAATTTGAGCAATATCTTCTACAGTATCACCGGGTTTAACTTCATGAAGAACTCCAGAAACAGGCAAAATAATTAATTCTTGTCCAGGAGTTAAGCGATCAGTTTTTAAATTATTTGCCCAGCGAATAGTATCCAAACTAATGCCAAAATCTGAAGCAATACTTAAAAGTGTATCTCCTTTTCGAGCTTTATAAATTAAAATACCATTGGTAATGGTTTTAATACCAGTCAGAATGGAATTAGGATTTTGTAAACTATTATAATCAGTAAGATAATAAATAGAAGAATTATCTCCAGCCGTATTTAAAGAGGAATTCAAAGAAGTTTGATTAACAGAAAACGCAAAAATAGTTGGTGTTGAATAATCTTCCGGTGAATTATTACTTAAAGATCTTGGGCCGCCCATGACACCACGATCAGTTTCTTTTAAAGGAAGTAATTTTGTTTCAGAAGTGGTATTAATAAATGTAATGATGCCTGTTAAAATAAATAAAAAGACAACCATAAATAATGGTTGCCTAAGATAAAAGAGAATCTCTTTAGATTTAAAGAGTTTAGAAAGGGATAAAATTGCTCTCAGTACATTCTTTAGCCGTTGGTTCAATCGATTAAAAATGGTAAAAAGTGTACAAATAAGCTTTTTTAATTGTCTCCTTAATAAGGCAATTTCAATAAAAAAATATTGTCTTAGTGAGGATTATTTTAAATTATAATAAATTATTTTTTCTAGTCAATATAACCTGTGGAAAAGAAAAAAACAGTTATTTTTAGTGGAAAAAATCAGCAAAAAATGCTAAACTGAAGATTATGTTGGATAAGTTGAAAATTTTAGAAGGATTAAATGAGGATCAAAAAGAAGCAGTTCTTTATACTGAAGGACCTTTATTAATTGTGGCGGGTGCTGGTTCGGGTAAAACAAAAACTTTGACTCACCGGCTAGCCTATCTTTTAGCCACTGGTATTAAGCCTGAAAATATTGTGGCAATTACTTTTACTAATAAGGCGGCTGAGGAAATGAAAAATCGAATTCGCGCTCTTTTGGGCGAGAATCATTTTTCCTCAAAAATTTTTATTGGCACCTTCCATAAACTTGGCGTTAATATTTTAAAAGATGTTTTAAAATTAGTGAACCGCAAAAGAAATTTTGTAATTTTTGATGAGGAGGATTCATTGAGATTAATCAAAAATTGTTTAACTGAGCTTAATTTACCCAAAGAACAATTTTTGCCAGCCGCGGTGCGTAATGAAATTTCTCGAGCCAAAAATGAATTGATCAATGTTTTTGATTATGAAGAAAATGCTGAAAATTTTTTTCAAGAAAAAGTAGCCAAAGTTTATAAATTTTATGAAGAAAAATTAATTTTGAATAATGCTTTTGATTTTGATGATTTAATTAAACTACCAGTAGAAATTTTTCAAAAATATCCAGAAATTTTAAAAAAATATCATCAGCGTTGGAAATATTTTTTAGTTGACGAATATCAAGACACTAACACTTCTCAATATCAATTAATTAAAATTTTATCTTCAGAAAGCAGAAATTTATGTGCGGTGGGCGATGAAGATCAATCAATTTATGCTTGGCGACAGGCAGATTTTCGTAATTTTTTAAATTTTGAAAAAGATTGGCCAGACGCTAAAGTTTTTGTTTTAAAAACTAGTTATCGCTTAACAAAAAATATTTTAGCCGCAGCTCAGGAGGTGATAAAAAACAATAAATTAAGAAGAGAAAAAACTCTTATTTCTGCTAATAAAGAAGGCAAGCCAATTTTTGTTGTTAAAACATTAGATGATATTGAAGAAGCGGAGTTTGTGGTTTCAATGATTCAAAAATTAGTTGATCAGTATCATTACCAATATAAAAATTTTGCCGTCCTTTATCGAATTAATGCCCAATCGCGCGTTTTAGAAGAAGTTTTTTTGAAGGCGGGCATTCCTTATCAAATTTTTGCGGGTGTTAAATTTTATCAAAGAAAGGAAATTAAAGACATCATTGCTTATTTAAGAATTTTAGCTAATCCTAATGATTTGGCGAGTTTAGAAAGAATTATTAATACTCCTTCACGGCAGATTGGTGCCAAAAAGACAGAAATAATTTTTAAGGATAGTAATCCAGAAAAAATTTGGAAAAATTTAGAAGAAATAAAAGAGGCGGCAGAGTTTATTAAAATTTATAAGGAGTTAAAAGAAAAAGTTGATAAAATGCCGATTGCTCAATTAATTCAAGAGCTTTTAGAAAAGATTAATTACCAAAAATATCTTCAAGAAACAACGCGCGAGCCCCAGGAGAAATGGCAAAATATTTTAGAATTAATTAGGTTGGCTGATGATTTTGATCATTATGAAAAAGGGACACTGAATGATTTCTTAGAGAAAATTACGCTTTTTCAAGAGGGTGATGAAAAAAGAAATGATAAAAATTATGTTTCTCTAATGACTTTGCATAGCGCTAAAGGATTAGAGTTTGAGATAGTTTTTATTGTTGGGGTGGAAGAGGGAATTTTGCCTCATATTCAATCGCAATCAGAAATTGAAGAATTAGAGGAAGAAAGACGATTGATTTATGTGGGAATGACGCGAGCTAAGGAAGAAGTTTATTTAATTTGGTCTTCGCGCCGGAGAATTTTTGGTCAGTTACAAATTAGTGATTCATCTCGCTTCATTGAAGAAATTTCTTCCCAGTTTAAAGAAGAAATTGAACTTGAACCATATAAAGATATGCCGCTTACCGATCCTGATTATCCGGAAATTGAATTACTCGATGATTCGGATAATGATTGGAGAATTTAATTTTTAAAATTTAAAAAATATGAAATTTAAAAAACAATTGGGACAAAATTTTTTAAGAAATCGGCAGGCGTTGAAAAAAATTATTGAAGCATTGGAAATTGAAAGTAATGATGTAATTATTGAGATTGGAGCGGGCAGTGGCAATTTAACATCTGAGCTTTTGAAAAAAACTAAAAAAATTATTGCCATTGAAAAAGATAAAGAGTGGTTAGAATTTTTAAAAAAACGATTAGGAATAAAAAATAATGAATGGCCAAAAGTTATTGAAGGTGATGTGCGCGATGTGATTAAAAAAATTTCTTTGGAATATCCAAATTATAAGATTGTTGGAAACATTCCTTATTATTTAAGTGGACAACTTTTGCGTATTTTTCAGGAATTAAAAAATCCGCCTCAATTAATTGTTTTGACTTTACAAAAAGAAGTGGTGGAAAAAATTTTGGCCCAGCCACCCAAAGCCAATTTATTATCAAATATTTTAAGATTATGGGCAGAACCAAAACTAATAATGAGTTTAAAATCAAAAGATTTTTATCCAGCGCCAAAAGTAAATTCCGCTGTGATAAAATTGAAAGTTTTTTCGAAAAATAAGCGGCTTTCCCACGAAGAGGCGATTATTAAACTTCTAAAAATTGCTTTTAAACAGCCGCGAAAAACGCTTTTGAATAATTTGTCAACTAAATTTGAAAAAGAAAAAATAAAAAATATTTTAAAAGATTTAAATTTAACAGAAAAAATAAGATCAAATGAGCTTTCTTTAGCACTGTGGATAAATATAGTTAAAAAACTTAATTTATAATTAATTTTGCAGTATAATATAAAAGGTATGTCACAGAAGACTTATTTACAGATTAGTATAGCAGTGATTTTTTTGGCATTAATTATTGCTTTCTTGATTATTCAACGGCCGAATTTTTATAATGAAAATAAAATCAGTGAAAGTAAGAATAATAATATTTCAGAAAATAATGTTGTGAAAAATTTTAATTTAGAAAAAACAAATACAAAATTAACGGCTGATATTTTAAATTTTAAAGATATACCAGAAGATAATTTAACAGAAAAAATTTCTGCGGAATTAACAAATTCAATTATTCAACTTAATAAAGAGAATGATCTTTCTTCTGGCCAATTACAAGTACCAAATGAGGAGTTATTTAGTGATGAAATTTTTCAAAAATATAAAGTAAATTTTTGGAAGAATTTAAAATTAACAACTATTAATGAATTAAAGCTTAGAAAAGAAGATCCACCAGAATCTTCTTTGCAATATTTTATTGATGTGAACCAAATTATTTATGATAATAAATTAACAGAAGATATTTATCAAGAAGGTTTACAATCTTTTATTGATAATGAGGCTATAGATTTTATTAAAGATTTAATTAATAAATTGGATAAAGGGATTAGTGATTTAAAAAATTTAGTTATCCCATCTTCTTATGCTAATATCCATTTGGATTTAATTAATTTTATGAATATGAAAAAAGCAGTATTATTTGATCTTTATAATTATTCTAATGATCCATTACGCGCTTTGGCGGCTATTCAATTTCTTGAAGAAATAGATACTTATTATCAAAATTGGATGATTAATTTAACAAAAAAAATGGAAAAAGACGGGGCGTTAAATTATTTTAAATTTTAAATGAATAAAAAAAATATAATTACTATTTTAATTATTATTTCTTTTGTAGGAATGGAATTGACACCATTTTTTTCTGCTCATGCATTAATACCACCTGATCTTAAAAATGATTCAGTAATAGAGAGTGCGCCTGAATCTTTTGATAAAATATCTCTTAGTGAACAGTTAATTTGTGAAACAGGTCTTTTTAAAGAAATTTCAAATATTTTAGTATCTTTGAAGAATATTGTTTTAAATCCAGTTTGTCAAATTTTAGGTCGTCAGGCAAGTGCTTTAGGATTTGGCGGTACTCTTATATCAGGGGAGTGCACTATAAATGTTGGCGGCGCTGATACAAAACAAGCTTGTAAAGAATGGCTTCAAAGAAAAAAAGCGGCTATAAAAGCTAAAAAGGCAGAAATAACAAAATTACTTTTAAGAATGGCTGCTAAAAGAATGATGGATAATATGGTTTCTCAAACTGTTGATTGGATTAGTGGTCGGACAACCGGTAAACCTCAATTTATTACTAATTGGAAAGCATTTTTTGAAACGGTTGCTGATCAGACACTTGGTGAATATATTGCTAATTCTCCATTTTCTTCTTTATGTGAGCCTTTTTCTTATTTTGTAAGAATAAGAACTAGTTTACCAGGGAAACCGCCATTTCCGAGATGCACCTTATCAATGGTTGTAAAAAATATAGAATCTTTTTATGAGAACTTTACCAATGGCGGTTGGATTGCTTTTGAAGAAAGTTATTATCCTTGGAACAATGCTTTTGGAGCTTGGATGATGACTCAAGAGGCCGCAGAACAGGAATTAGCAACAGCAAAAGAAGTAGCAGAAAAAGAAACACAAAGCGGTTATACTCCTACTAAAACATGTTTAATTTGGACAACCGATTCGGTTACTGGTAATCAAAAATGTTTAATGGAAGGAATTAGTATTCCTTCACAAACAAAAGCCGATATTGCTTCTAAAGCTTTAACTACTCAATTGGATAAAACTGATTCTTATTTTATTACTTCTTCTGATTTGACAAATTATACAGAAATGATTACCCAAGCAATAATTGCACGACTAGTTAAATCAGCGGTTAATCAAATAAAATCCGGCAATAATAATTTATATGGTCCATACGGTTCTGGTCTTTTAAGTCTACCAGAAAAATCTGATGTAAAAGATAATTTAGAACTTCATTATGCTTGTAAGTCATATGGAGAATATGGAGAAACGGTTAGTTGCGAAATTGATCCTAGCGGACCTTATAATTCTTTGGAAGATTGTGAAAATTATTGCAAAATTTCTTATCGTTGGGGTTGTGATTCAAATACAGGAATATGTATTTTTAATCCTACAGGACAATATTCTGACTACACTACTTGTCAAAATAACTGCCAACAAGGAGCTACATCAATTCCTTCCTCTTCGCTAAATCCTTCCTCTTCGCCAAGTTTAGAAAATCATTTTACTTGCACTAATAATGGGGAATGCATACCTGATGCTAATGGTGAATTTACTAATTTGCAAAGTTGTATACACTATTGTCAGATGGAGCATAATACAAATTTACCTTCCTATTAAAATTAATTTATGAAATTAATAAAACTCAAAGAAAAAATTCTAAAAAGTTTTAAAAATCCAAAATTAATTACAGGAGTAATTTCCGGTTTGATTGTAAATATTTTTATTTTTTCTTCTGTTTCAGCAGATTTTTTAGGAATAGGGAGTTTTACGCAAAAAGCGGTTTATACTTTATTTAATTGGATAGCATCAGCTATTGCCTGGCTTGGATCGCAGATAATTATTTTAGAAGCAAAATTATTATCTTGGGTTTTAGATGCGTCTGTTTTTACAAAAATGCCAGTGGTTCAAGCGGGCTGGAGAATTTGTCGAGATCTGGCTAATATGTTTTTCGTTTTTATTCTTGTTTATATTGCTTTTTGTTATATTTTAAGAATTCAATCTCAATCAACTAAGAAATTAATTGTTAAAGTAATTATAATAGCGGTGCTGATTAATTTTAGTTTAATGATTGGTGGTGTAATTATTGATTTTTCCAATGTTTTTTTTAGATTTTTTGTTTTTGGCGGGTTAAAGCCGCAAGATGGAGAAAAAGTAACAACGTCTTTAGCTAATGCTTTAAAACTTCAAACTTTAGTTGAATCTAATATACTAGAGACCCCTACTGCTAGTTCAACACCAGAAGACTGGCAAGCATGGATTCAGAACCAGATGGCGCAACAGAATGAAAAAACAATTCTTATTGGTTTTGGTAAATTGATGTTTACTATTATCTTTACTTTCTTAATGATTATTGTTTTCGGTGCTTTAATAGTAATCTTATTTGTTAGATTGTTTCAATTATGGATTTTGTTAATATTTGCTCCTTTGGCTTGGACAGCTAGTTTAATTAAAATTAAGGGAACGCCTAGTGATTTAGCTGATAACTGGTGGAAAAATTTTTTAAAGTGGAGTTTTGTCGCGCCGATTTTGGGAATGTTTATTTATTTAGCTTTAGAAACTTCAAAACATTTAAATAATCTAAACGTAGCATCAAACCTGAATACATCTGCTTCCAATATGATGTATTCGATCCAAAATATTTTACAAATGGTTTTAGTAGCTGGATTTTTAATAGCTGGTTTTATTGCTGGTCAGAAAATGGGGGAAGGAATAGCTGGTTCAGCGCTGAATTTAGCTAAATCTACTGGCGGAAAAGTAGGAGGAGCAATTAAAGACAGAAGCACTTTGTTGGCAGCTCGGGCCGGAGGCGCAATTGGCGGAGCAATTAATAAAGGAGCAGCCGAAAATGAAGGACTGCGCGCTATTGTTGGTTTAACCGGAATTGGCGCAGCCAGTCGTTATGCTGTCGGTAAGGCGGAGGAGATGGAAAAGAAACAGTGGTCAGAAAGAACTAAAAAATATGAGAATGTTAGTGTTGATCAATTAAATAAAATGAAAGATTCTGCTTTAATGCCAAAAGAAAGAGCGGCAATGTATTCTGTTTTAGCTAAAAAAGATAAATTAGAAGAAAAAGATATAGATAAAGCCATCCCATTATTATCAAAATACGATAAAGAGACTTATAAAACAACGATAGAAAAACATCCTGATTGGCATCCTGATATTCGGACTGCTGCTAAAAGTGGTGATGTTCAAAATGTGGTACAAGTATTAAGAGTAAAAAATATTGATTCTTCAAAATTGAACTTAGAAAAAATTGCTGACCCTATTGTTTTAGAGGCAGCAATTAAATTTAAGATTCAAACCGATCCCGAAGAAGCCGCAAAATCATTAAGAAATATCAACTTATCTACTTTAAACAAATATACTGCGCAAATCAAAGAAGAATTTGATAAGCTCGATGATTTAAGCCAGAAAGAATTCTTAAAGAGGCTGAGAAGCGGATTTAGCGGTCGAACATGGGCTGTTAATAATTTGAAACCGAAAGTCACCTTATTTGATAGTAAAGATAATCCGATAAAATAAAACAATAAACCTATGGAAAACCAAATAATAACTAATCAGAAAAATGATCAAGAAGTAAAAATTTTGCCTCTAAATGAGGTAATGGAGCGCGTGGAAAAATTGCCTGATAAAATTCAGAAGATTCTTTTAAGTGATGAGTTGGCTGATTATTTTTTAGAGTTAGAAAGGCAGAATAATTTAAATTATTCTCAATCAGATATTATGATTGGTATTACTCACAATGTTTTTTTGGGATTGTTAGATTCACATGTTTTTATTCCTGTTTTGAGTGGCGAATTGACCGATAATGGAGTAAATCCAATAATTGCCAAAGAGATTGCTCAAAAAATTGAAAGTAAATTTGTTGCGCCAATTCGTGATGATTTAGATAAAATTTACCATCGTTTTAAAGCAATGGAAAGTTTAGAAAAAGAGGTGGGTTCGATTACAGAAAAAACCGAGCTATCTCAATCAAAAATTCAAAAATCTTCTCTTACTGAATCGGCTACCAAAGAGGCCTTATCCAAAGAAGAATTTCAACCACTAGTAATTAAGCCAGAAGAATCACAAAATGAAATAATTAAAACCGAAGAATTTAAACCAGAAGAAAAAACAAAGTCGATAGCCGAAATAAAAATTGAAAAACCATTAGAGGAAATTAAAAATCAGCCAATTGTTCAGGAAGCGACTCCATCGCCAAAAAGAACCTTTCTTTCATTTTTAAAATTTAAACGTCCAGAAGAAAAAATTGGACCTCAACCAGAACAGCCGATAATTATTGGCAAAGAAACCGAAGTAAAACCAGTTTTAGATAAAGAATCGCCTTGGGTTATTTCTTTTGAAGATGTGAAACCAAGTAAGGAAAAGGTAATTTCAGAAGTAGAAATTAAAACTGAACCGGAAGTTAAATCAATTTCCGTTGAAAAACCTTCTGAACCACCAAAACCACCAAAAACGATTGAGCCATTTAAGAAAGAAGAAGTTCCAACTAAACCTTTAGAAGTTAAAGAAGAAAAACCAAATGCTCCTTCAACAGCTCAAATTGGCCCGATAAAAATTGTAAATTATTCATCTGAAACACCTAAAGAAGAAAATTCTAAACAAGCGCCGAAATTTGATTTGTCAATTTCCACGCCTCCATCAACATCAGAATCAGTTAAGCCAATTTCGGAAGAAGTTAAAAAGAAAGAACCAGAAGAGATTGAAATTCCAACCTTAGAAAAGAAAGAAGAATTTAAAAAAGAGAAACCTGAAAATGTTTTTCAACCACAAAGTAGTATTCAACCTGAAATAACAAAAAAACCTTCTTTAGAATCAGTTATAAAAGATGAATTAAAAAGTGCTACAGCCGAATTACAACTTGAAAAACAGCAAAAAATTCAACAAACAGCGCCAGAATCTATCCAAAAAGAAGTAGAAAAATCCAAAGAAGAACAAAAAGAGCCATTACCAAAAGAAGAAACAATAAATATTCCAGCTGAAAATGTTATTGATTTAAGGAAACTAAAATTTTAATGATTAAAACACAAAAATATGCCAACTGCTCAAGTCCCACAATTTATTAATTTAGAAAGCAAAATCGTTGGACCGCTCACTTTAAGGCAATTTCTTTTTATTGGCGGCGGAGGAGTTTTGATTTTTCTTTTAAATTATGTTTTACAAACTTGGTTATGGATTTTAGTAAGTATTTTTATTGCTTTATTTTCTATTGCGTTAGCTTTTGTAAAAATTAATGAGCAGCCATTTAATAAAATTATAATCAATGCGTTAAAATTTTATATTAATCCTCGTTTATATACTTGGAAAAGACCACAAAAAAATAAACAAATATTTGAAGAAAAAAAGCCGATTATTACTGAGAAAAAAACTTCTCAAAAACGTTTAACAGTCGAAGAATTAGAGAAAATAGCTCAAGAACTAGAAGAAAAAGAAAAATAATATGACTTCAATTTCTACTGAAAAATTTGTTGAAATTGAAACAATCAAAGATGATTGTGTAATTATGAAAGATGGTTCTTTAAGAGCAGTTATTATGGTTTCGGGTATTAATTTTGATTTATTGTCCGATACAGAACAAGAAGTAGTTTTAAATGCTTATCAGAATTTATTAAATGGTCTGGATTTTTCTTTACAGATTTTAATCCATTCGCGAAAGATTAATTTAGATAATTATCTGAGGCAGATTAAGGAAAGAGAAAAAAATGAAACCAATGAATTATTAAAAATGCAAATTCAAGAATATTACAATTTTATTGGCGAATTAGTGAAATCGACCAATATTATGACAAAAAGATTTTACATTGTTGTTCCTTACTCGCCATCAATGATTTCAGAAGAAGGTGGCAGCGCCTTAGGTCAAATTTTTAAAAATTTACCAATGTCTTTTGGTAAAAAATCTTCTAATCTTGTTCAAGAAGAAGAGAATAAAGAGATGGAATTTGCAAATAATAAAATGCAATTATTTCATCGAGTTTCGGCTATTATTTCTACCTTAAAAACAATGGGATTAAATGCTATTCGTTTAAAAACGCCGGAATTAATCGAATTATTCTATAATTTTTATAATCCGGAAAAACAAGAAAGGGTCGGTTTAACCATTACTTCAGAATTAGAAAATTTAGGAGAGGAGGAGATAGGTATTTAAAAACTATGTCAATTTTACCTTTTTCATCAAAAAATGAAGAGATAAATATCCCGAAAGTATCAAAAACTGGTCCGCAGACCATTTCGGAAATTCTGACACCGCCGGCTTTAGAAATTGAATCAACCTATGTGAGATTGGGAGATTTGTATGTAAAAAATTATTACATTATTTCTTATCCTCGTTATTTAACTTCCGGATGGTTTTCGCCAGTAATTAATATTGATCAAACAGTCGATATCTCTATTTTTATTCATCCAGTTGATACAGGTACAGCTTTAAAAAAATTAAGAAGAAAAGTAGCACAAGTGGAGGCTCAGCTTTTAGAAAGAGAGGAAAAGGGATTGGTGCGTGATCCCGTATTAGAGACAGCCTATCATGATTTAGAAAATTTGCGTGATGCTTTACAACAAGCTAGAGAAAAATTATTTGAGGTTGGTGTTTATATCGCTATTTATGGTTCTTCACCAAAAGAATTAGAAGAAATTGAGCAAAAGATTATTAATTTTTTAGAAGGCAGAATGGTTTATATAAAGCCGGCGCTTTTCCAACAAGCTGATGGATTATTATCTTGTTTTCCATTAAATACTGATCGAATCAATGTTCATTCGACTTTAAATTCTTCGCCCGTTTCGACATTTTTCCCGTTTATCTCGCTAGATTTAACTTCTGATAAGGGTATTTTCTATGGTATTAACCGCCATAATAATAGTTTAATAATTTTTGATCGTTTTTCTTTAGAAAATGGCAATATGACAATCTTTGCTAAATCTGGTAGTGGTAAATCTTATTTCTGCAAATTAGAAATTTTGCGTTCATTAATGATGGGAACCGATGTAATTATTATTGATCCAGAAAAAGAATATCAACATTTAGCCGAAACAGTAGGCGGTTCATTTATTAATATTTCTTTAACCTCCGAGCATCATATTAATCCTTTTGATTTACCGCCGCCACGAGTAGACGAATCAGCGGAGGAAGTTTTAAAATCCAATATTTTAAATTTAACAGGACTATTAAGAATTATGTTAGGTGATTTAAATTCAGAGCAGATTGGGATTTTAGATCGGGCAATTAGCGAAACTTATGCTTCGCGCGATATTACTTCAGAAAGTGATTTTACTAAATTGACGCCGCCGTTAATGGAAGATTTACAATCAGTTTTGGAAAATATGGAGGGTGGCGCTGAACTGGCTGACAGGTTGTTTAAATTTACGCGTGGCACTTTTGCCGGATTTTTAAATAATCCAACTAATGTTGAGGTTAATAATCGATTGGTTGTTTTTGCTTTGCGCGATTTAGAAGATGAATTAAGACCAATTGCGATGTATATGGTTTTAAACTTTATTTGGAATTTAATTCGTTCGCAAATGAAAAGAAGAATTTTAATTGTTGACGAAGCGTGGTGGATGATGAAATATCCGGCTGGCGCTGATTTCTTGTTTGGTTTAGTAAAACGTTGTCGAAAATATCAGATGGGTGTGACAACAATAACTCAAGATGTGGAAGATTTTATTAAATCGCCCCAAGGAAAGCCAATTATTACCAATTCAGCTTTACAGTTGCTTTTAAAACAATCTCCGGCTTCGATTGATGTTGTGGCTAATACTTTTAATCTAACTGAAGCAGAAAAACAATTGCTTTTAAGCGCTAATGTTGGCGAAGGAATTTTCTTTGCTGGCGCAAAACATGTGGCAATTAAAGTGATTGCTTCTTATACCGAAGATCAGATAATTACCACCAATCCAGAACAGATGATTCAAATTGAGAAAGCAAAAAGGGATTTTGATCAAAGTTTTAAATAGTTGCTCAAATTTTTAATAAGTTTTATAATTATTATGCCAGACGAAAATGAAAATTTACAATTAAATCAAGAGCAAGAAGAAGAAGAAATTGAAGAGAGTAAAATTGAGGTGCGGGCCGAACCGCAAATTACTCTGATTGAATTAATGCTTTGGCCTTTGCCGGCGGCAATTTTATCAGATATTGTCGATATTTTTGATTGGACTGGTATTGGGACAGTTTTGGCTTGGGCATTAGGTATTTTAAGCGGTGGATCGTTAACTTTATGGTTATTTATGAAAGGATTAAGGGGTGAATTTATGCTTTTGGGAAGTCTTATTGATATGATTCCGTTTGTTGGTGTTTTTCCAACCAAAACAGTTATTCTCATTTTTATTTATTTAAAGCAAAGACATCCAAAGGTGTTATCGGGAAAAGTAGCTAAAGGTTTAGAAATTGCGGGAGCAGCAACTGGTCAAGTTGAATTAGAGGCGGCGGGCAAAGCTTTAAAATCAGCCAATCAATTATCAAATAATTCTAATAAACAATCAGAATAAAATATGAAAAAACAAAAGACAATTTTAATAATTATTTTAGCAATAATTTTCTGGATGATGAGAGGCAATGTTTCTTTTTCGCAAACTCAGACTTCCTCCCAAGTTCAAACTCCAGAAAACTTTTTGTATCTCAGCTGGGAAAGCAATGGTATGGTGCCAGTGGATTATTTAGGAAAAGCGATACCAGCGAGGTTTGCAGTTGTTAAAGTTTTGGTTCAGCCATTGATTTATTCCTCAAAAAATAAATCTTATTTTAATACAGATGATTGGTCGTATCAATGGTATGTTGATGATAATTTAATTCTAGAGGGCAAAGGATTAAAAGAATGCCGTTTTCGTCTCGAAGACCTAGATAAAATTAGTTATAAGGTGACAGTAAAAGTTTTAACTTCTTTATCAACAACGCCATTTGAAAAAACCATTACTATTAATTTAGCTCAGCCAGCATTATATTTTAGACCAGTGGGTGAGAAAAAAATTGTGATTAATCAATATTCCACTTCTTCAAAAGCGCTAATACTTGAAACAGTGCCATTCTTTTTTGCGAGTGATGATCCCACAAAATTGCATTATATGTGGCGGGTAAATGATAAAAGATTTATGGACTTTGATAATCAAAAAACTATTATTTTACCAAAAGTTGAAGAAGGCGAGAATAATTATACAATTCAATTAACAATTGAAGATTTAAGAGATATAATTGTGAGAGCGAGTTCAATGATAAATATTACTTTAAAATGAAAAAAACTATTATTTTTACCATTTTAATAATTGTTTCAAGTATCTTCTTAGTTCAGCTAGTTTTAGCGCAGGGAGTTCAAGTGGCGCCCAATCAATCAAGCGGTGGAACAGCAGGGACGGTTAGTAATAATTCAATAAATTCAGCAAGCACTCTTAATCTAACCAATCGAAGTGGTTGCTTAGAAATTCCTCTTCCGTTTATAAATCAATGTCCTGCTACTCCAGCGGATTATATTTCCGGCTTATACAGATTAGCTATCTATATTGCGATTATTGCCGCTATTATTATGATTACTATTGCCGGTATTACTTATGCGACAAGTGGTGATAATATTGGCAAACAAAAAGAAGCGAAAGAGCAAATAACTGATGCGATTATTGGTTTGATTTTGATTTTGGCCTCGGTTTTGCTTTTAAGAACTATTAATCCCGCTTTGGTTACTTTAAATTTACCAGGATTAAATGTTCAGTTGGGTGGTGACAAGCTAAAAGAAGAAGAAAAAATAAAAGAAGACGCAAACAAATTCTTTGAGCAATGTGAAAATGTATGTATAGATGAATTTAAAAATTCTTCTGTATCGACATTTGAACAATGCTTGAATACTTGTCTAAAACTTGGTAAAGAAAAGTTAGGACTTAGTCAATAAATTATTAACAGAGAAGGAGGAGACAAAACTAATTAAATTATCTAAATAAGCTTAATATGAAAAAAAATATTATTATCACAATTATTATTCTGGTTATTTTAGTGGCGATTGCTTTTGCTTTTTATTGGTTTTATTTAAAACCAGCCACTCAAATAGAAGAAAATATTTCGCCTACTGGCGGCGGCGCTTTACCAACAATTACTATTGTTCCCACTACTTCACCCTCAGAAACCGAAACAAGTTCAACTCAACAACCAGTTTTAAAACCCTTAATTTCTAAAGATATTCTAGCTTTCTGGCAAAGCGCCACTAATTCAATTCAATATTTAACCAAAGAAGGATTTTTTGAGTTCAATTATTTAGATTCGCCAATTAAAGAAGAAAAAAGAGAATTGGGGGTTAATTTCTCCAATATTTTAAATATAGAACCTTCAGCAAAAGACAAAATTTTAATTAAATATATTGCTGAAGGCGCCACTAAACCAGCTTATAGTATTTTGGATATTAATACAGGTGAGGTTAAAAATTTGGATTTAAATGTAAAAACAGCCACTTGGTCGCCTAATGGTGAAAAAATATTGTATTATTATTCAGATAATCCGCTTTACTATCAAGAAAATTTTAAACCTTCAAGTTATTTAGCGCAGTTAGATAAAAATTTAGCTAATCGGAAAATTTTAATGAATTTTAATGCCGCTAGCGATATGAATTTAATTTGGCCGGCAACTAATACTGCTTATATTACTCAAAAACCGAGTGGCTTAACAGAAACAACAGTTTTAGGTTTGAATTTGGCTAATAATACTTTTTCTCCTTTTGTAAGCGGTTTTGGCTTAATTTTAAAATGGGACCATCAAGGAAAATACGGTTTGCTTTTCACTACAGATCAAAATGGCACTAATCCAAAACTCCAATTAATTAATAAAGACGGTTATGTTTTAGCTGATTTTCCCAATATTACTCTGCCGGAAAAATGCGTTTTTACTAATTTTAAACCAATGCTTTATTGCAGTATTTTCATTAATCCAGTATTCAGCGGCGTCTGGCCCGATGCTTATTATATGAACGCTTTAACATTTGATGAAACACTTTATCAAATTAATTTAGAAACAATGGAGGCAAAATTATTAATTAACACACCATTTCAAATTAAAGATTTAAAAATTAGCAAAGATGACAATTATCTTTTCTTCTATGATGAAAAATCAAATATTTTGTATAGTTTGAGCTTGCCCCAAGAACAAATTCAACCCTCTTTATCGCCAAGCATTTCTCCAAGTCCTTCGCCAACTGCTAAGCCCCGCTAAATTTTTTCAAAAAACCGCCAATAAGGCGGTTTTTTTATCTAATTTATTAAGGATAAGGTTTAATAATTAAATAGCGATTAGGTTCTTCACCAATGCTTTCTGTTGTCACATTGGGATTAATAGCTAATTCCATATGAATAATGCGCCGTTCATAAGCATTCATTGGAGGCAATTTAATTGATGTTTTAGTAATAATCACTTTATGTGCTGTTTCTTTGGCGATTTTCTTTAATTGTTCTTCGCGGTTTTTGCGATAATTATTCACATCCAAATTGATTTTTTTATTAAAATTATTTTTCTGCGCTAATAATCGAATTAAAAATTCAAAATCTTTTAAAATGTTACCTTGGGAACCAATTAATGTTTTACCGTTTTCCGTCCGAATGTTTACCATTATAACCTCATCTTGTTCGGAAGTATCAATTTTAGCATCATCAATATTTAAAAAATTTAAAATATTTTGGATAATTTCAATTATTTTTTCCATTATTGTTTGAAAAATTCATTTCGACTGCTAAGCGTTTTTGAATAATTTTTTGTTGCAAAATAGTAACGACGGTTGTTATTGTCCAATAGATACCCAAAATAGATGGTAAACCAACTAAAATAATAAAAGTCATTATTGGACCAAGAAAGATCATCTGTTTTTGTAAAATATTTGTCATTTTTTGAGTAGGATTTTCCACCTGTTCATTATTTTGAGATTGTTTAGAGAGGGGCATAATTAATTTAGTAGAAAGATATTGAAGCACTGCCGCAATAATAGCGATAAAAATATTAGCCTTATTTAAATTGATTAAACCCAAAAAAAGAGGATTAATTTGATCAGGTATAATAACAAAAGAATATAAATTATTTTGCAAAGTTTCTGGACTAAAACCCATTAAAAATACTCGATAAACTGCCCAAATAATTGGTAATTGCAATAATACCAAAAAACAATTGCCAAAAGGATTAACCTTGTGTTTGCTATATAATTCCATTTGAGCTTTAGCTAATTTTTCTTTATCATCTTTATATTGTTTTTGAATTTTTAAAAGCTCAGGTTGAAGGCGATTCATAATGATCTGTTGTTTATTACTTTTATAAAAAATTGGTGCTAAAATCAATCGAATTAAAAGAGTAAGAATAATAGTAGCCAAACCAATATCATGAATGGGTGAAAAATTGTAAATAAGAATTAAAATATTGAAAAAGGGTTTGACTAAAAATAAATGAAAAAAATCACTCATATTTATTTAGTTATTTAATAAATCCACTACAACGACCAAAGCGAATTAAAGCCATTTTTAAACCTTTAAAAGCGCCAAAATTTTTAATGGCGTTATAAGCGTAAACCGAGCAAGATTCTTCTTGCTCAAAACGGCAATGAGCAGGAAAAAGATAAAAATTTTTTAATAGACCCACTCGTGGTGAGAAAATTAATTGATATAATTTGATAATACCAAATAAAAGATATTTCATAAATTAAATTAATTTTGCCTCTCGGAAAATCGTTTCAATCAATGTTTTCAGTTCGGTAAAACTTTTTTCTAAAATATTTGGTTTAGGGATGAGGATTATATCTAATCCTGTTTCTTTCAACTTTAATGCAGAACAGATAGCTTTGAGTCGCCTTTTGATGAGATTTCTTTCATGCGCTTTTTTAGAAATTTTTTTGCCGATTAAAAAAGCAAAACGGTTAAATATATTATTATCATTCCTTTTAAGATAAATGAGAGTTATTTCGGCAAGATTCTTTTTTTTTCCCTTGGTAAAAATCGATTTGAAATCTCTATCTCGACGAATAATTTGCGACTTTTTCATTAAAGAGAAAGGCGATAACGACCTTTTTGACGTCGTCTTTTAATAATCCGTTTGCCCCCCACTTTTCTCATTCGTTTTAAGAAGCCGTGTGTCTTTTTTCTTTTTCTTTTTTTGGGTTGATAGGTTATCGACATATTTTATATTTTATCATGAAATTTTGATTTTCGCAATAATTGTGTAATATAATTAAAAGAAGATTTTATGGCAGAAATATCCGAAAAAGAAATAAAAAGATTAATTTCTCGGGCAAAAAAAGGCGAAACCGAAGCCTTTGGTCAAATTTACACGCTTTTTGCTGAGCGAATTTTTCGCTATATTTATTTAAAAGTGAGCAATAAAGAAGAAGCAGAGGATTTAACACAGCAAGTTTTTATTCGCGCCTGGGAATCAATTGATAGCTTCAAACCACTTCAAAATCCAGTTGGTAGTTGGTTTTATGCCATTGCCCACAATTTAATTATTGATTTTTATCGTAAACAAAAAAAGGATTTTAGCTTAGATAATGAGAATGTAAAAATTGAAGTTATTGACCCGATTGATTTAAATGAAAGATTGGTTATTAAAGAAGAAGCGCAAAAAATTCTAAAATTAATTAATCAATTACCAGAAGAACATAGAGACATTTTATTTTTACGTTATATTGATGATTTATCATATCAAGAAATAGCAAAAATAATCCGAAAAAGACCTTTAACTTTAAGAGTTTTGCATCATCGGGCATTAAAAAGACTTAAAATATTAATGGAAAATGATACAAGTTTTAAGCAATTAAACTAAAAACTCCTTATAAATTAAGGAGTTTTTAGTTTTGTCCGGACAAACCTATTCAGAAAATAATTATTTTATAGCTTCTTTTAGGGCTTTACTAGCTCTAAATTTTGGTTTAATAGAAGCAGCAATTTGAATTTTTTCACCAGTTCGAGGATTAATGCCTTCACGAGCGGCTCGACGAGCAACACGGAAAGTACCAAAACCACTAATTGCTACCTCTTCACCGCGAGCCATTGTTTGTTTAATAGTTTCAAAAATTGTTTCAACAATTTCGCGAGCTTGTTTTTTACTAGCTAATTCAAATTTGCTCAAAATTGCCTCGACTAATCCTTCTTTTGTCATTTTTTTAAAAATTAACCGACCTTTAAAGGAACATCCTAACTATTTCAATTATATCACATTTTATGCGGTTTCCAAATGGGGGTGTGGATAAGTTGTTAACGAGCATATTCAACTGCTCGGCTTTCTCTAATGACATTTACTTTAATTTCACCAGGGTAATTTAGTTCATTATGAATGCGATTGGCGATCTGTTTAGCGAGATTTAAAGTGCCTAAATCATCGATTTTTTCAGGAACTACAAAAACTCGTAATTCACGGCCGGCTTGAATAGCGTAAGCCTTTTGAACACCATCAAAGGAAAGCGCGATTTTTTCTAGATTTTCTAAACGTTTGAGATAATCTTCTAAATTATCACGGCGAGCGCCCGGTCGGCTGGCAGAAATAGCCTCAGCTGCGGCAACAATATAAGCTTCTGGCGTTTCGAAAGGATAATCTTCATGATGAGCTTCGACGGCTTTAATGATTTCTTCAGAAATATCATATTTTTGAAGAATTTTTCGGCCTAATTCTATGTGTGTTCCTTCAACCTCATGATCAATAGCCTTACCAATATCATGAAGTAAAGCTGCTTTTTTGGCTATTTCGACGTTTGCTCCTAATTCGGCGGCAATCATTTTAGCCAGATGAGCAGCTTCAATTGAGTGTTGTAAAACGTTTTGACCATAGCTAGTTCGATAATTTAATCTACCCAAAAGATATATAATTTCTTTAGGTAAATCTAAAATACCAAGTTCGTAAGCCGCATTTTCACCAGCTTCTTTAATTTTTTCGGTTAATTCTTTTTGAGCTTCTTCGACTTTTTCTTCAATTTTTGCTGGTTGAATACGACCATCTTTAATAAGTTTTTCTAAAGCAATTTTTGCTAATTCGCGTCTTAAAGGATCAAAAGAAGAAAGGGTAATGGTATCAGGTGTTTCATCGATAATAACCTCAACACCAGTTAATCGTTCCAAAGTTCGGATATTTCGTCCTTCACGGCCAATAATTTTTCCTTTTAATTCTTCATTAGGAATTGTAAAATTTGAAGTTGTTACTTCACTACTAACGGAGCGACCAAATCTTTGAATAGCTGTTTCTAAAATATCAAGAGCTTGCTTTTCAATTTCATCGCGTTTTTCTTTTTCCATTCGTTTCAATAATTCTGTAATTTCTTGGCGATGGGCTACCTCCAATTTGTTAAAAAGTTCTTTTATTGCTTGTTCTTTAGTTAAATTAGCAATTCTTTCTAATTCTTTTTGGGCTTCCCCACGAATTTCCTCAACTTTTTCTTTAATTTCTCTAACCTTTTTAATATTTTCTTCTAGCGAGCGATTTTTTTCTTCGGTCTCGCTTAATTTTTGGTTAAGAAGTTCTTCGCGGCGGTTAAGACGTTGTTCAAAAGATGAAAGCTCACGTTTTCTTTCTTTTTCTTCTTTTTGAGCATCATCTAAAATTGTCGCTGCTTTATCTTTAGCGGTTAAAATAATTTCTTTGGCCTTTGTTTTTGCCTCTTCTAATTGAATTTTAATTTTTTGTTCTGCGGAATCAATTTGGCGTCTGACAATATTTTGACGAATTAAATAGCCAATAAAGATTCCGAGGATAAGAATTGCAAAGGAAATCAAAATAAGCGTCTCCATATAATTGGATTTCGCCTTTCAAAAATTGCGATTGATTAAAGAAAAGAAGTTTCACAAATTTTTTATAGCGAAATTAAGAATTAAATGACTGAAAGATTTCTAAAATTAAAACAATTATATTATATACCCAAATTTCTAAAATGCAAGAAGGTGCACTGGTAAGATGATATTATTCCAGGATATTTTAAAAGAAATGAAGGGTAGATATAATGGGTGCATATAACGATTTAAGGCGCAATTCTATTTAAAACAACATTTATTACTTGTTTGGCTTTTGTGGCAGGCATTTTAAGTAAGCGAGCAAAATAAAGGTTGAAAATACTAAATTAGCATAAAAAACACAAAAAATCTTTTTCTAGCAGTTATACCTTTCGGGTTAACAAGATATACAATTAGAAATTGGCAAAAAAGATTAGATAAATTAGAATTAGAAGGATTAAATGATTAATCTTAAGGGTCTAAAAATCTAAAACAGCCAACCATTTCTTGGAAAATTGTTTCTGAAGTCGTAAAAATTAGAAAATAATATCCTACTTAGTCAAAATACAAGATTTGGGTATTATTGCCTGATGAACTCAAAATATCTAACAGTACTAAGCATCTTAAAAAGAAAAAGGTTAAATTAATAAAAAATATCAATAAAAGGTATAAAGCTGTTAAAAATTCAAAAAGGAGATTTATGCATGGATTCAAGGTTTTTAACCCTGGAGATATGATTTAAATGGATGCTAAATAAATCAATTTAATAGAATGAATGTTCAAATAAAGAGTTTTATTTTAATCGAATCATTCAAGAATATTTTATTGATTGGCGCTTAGATTTTTTAGCTAATAATATTAATGCCTTTAACCAGAAATTAATTGATTGGCTTTTTTATATAATACTAAAATAGCTTATTTTTTTAAAAGGGCAAATTCCATTACAATATATGATCAATAACTTTGGATTTTTTAAAATATTAGGATTCTATGCATAGACTTGACAAAAGATAAAAAAATATGCTAAAATAAAATTATAAAAATTAGTAAATTAAAAACTTAAAATATGGAGGAAATGAATTATGAAAAAACTACTTTTTTATTTAACAATGCTGAGTATGGCGATAGCCATTAACTCGTGCGAGAAAGAAACTTTTGAACCCGATAATTTTGTTGGGACAATTGAGTTTAAAGACGGATTATCTAATACAGTCAATTTTACTCTCAGTCTTGATAAAACAAGCTATACGATCGGAGAAATTATAACAGCGAGAGTAGCCGCGACAAGAAGTCTTATATTTTCTTCTTATTATTATGATGGAACATTAACCATAAAGAGCACAGGAAGCGGAAACGTTTTATTTAGTTATTCACACTTATTTTTTAATAAGTGTGAATTGCCTTCATGCAGATGTGAATCGGACGTATCAGAAACATGGGGTTTGTGCCTGTCAAATATTTTATCCGTAAAAATTCCTCCTGAAACTCTTCCTGGTGAATATAATGCTACTTTGTCTATTACTAAGTCCGGTCCTTTTGGTTTAATCACTAAAACCAAAAAAGTTTCTATTCCTTTTGAAATTAGATAATCCGGCATTGACTGACTAAAAACAAGAATTAAGAGGAGAATTATTGTCTCCTCTTTTTTTATTTCCGATTCCTGTGGATAATTATCTTGCTTCTAATATACCTGTGGATAACTGTTTTGCTTCTAATATAAAAAGGAAGTAAAATAAAAATAATGAAAAACAAAACAATTTATTTTATTGCAATAATATTTATTTTTGTTCTTTTGGGAATCCTTGGTTTGCCAAAAGGAAATTATTTAAATACTCCTGCTAGTGCTTCTGATAATACATTTTGTTTTGATCCACTGCTTGGTAAAAAGGTTTGTTTTACTCTCAGTATTGATAAAACAAGCTATATAGTTGGAGAAACTGTAACAGCGAAAGCAATCGCGTCAAGAAGTATTTTATTTTCTTCTTATTATTATGATGGAACATTAACCATAAAGAGCACAGAAAGGGGAAATGTTTTATTTAGTTATTCACACTTATTTTTTAATAAGTGTGAATTGCCTTCATGCAAATGTGAATCAGACGAATCAACAGATGGTATGTGCCTGTCAAATATTTTATCCGTGAAAATTCCTCCTGAAACTCTTCCTGGTGAATATAATGCTACTTTATCTGTTGAAAGATTCGGTCCTTTTGGTTTAATCACTAAAACCAAAGAAGTTTCTATTCCTTTTACAATTTTTGTAAGAGATTCTTTTAAAATTGATCCTCCAGGACCTCTTAATATGAAAGTGGGTGATAAAATCCAGTTGAAAGCATTGTATGATAGAAATATTGATGATTCTATTCCCGCGGTTGATGTCACCAGTTTAACGGACTGGCTTTCAAGCGATCCTACAG
>Ga0078972_1006160_pt1 | contig 29047 bp, 18 predicted proteins | sample YelNatPaOPGAMG01_FD_67568 | JGI IMG/M metagenome (GOLD analysis project Ga0078972, IMG submission 67568) | Hot spring thermophilic microbial communities from Obsidian Pool, Yellowstone National Park, USA - OP-RAMG-01 (SPADES assembly) (version 2) | ecosystem: Environmental > Aquatic > Thermal... | reverse complement strand
GTCTCTTACTCTGAGCTGGATCTTGTAGATACCTATTACATCGGGTTTGATGGTGGTTGTAACCTGATTGGTGTTACTGAGTGTTACACTTGAGTTTGCAGGTTTTTCCAAAAGGGTCCATTCGTATTCGTCGATCTTTCTCATATTTGGCACAGAATCCTGATCTATCGACTCTGAGCCATCTATTGTCACTGTTGTATTGGGTTCAAAGTACCCCTTCTTTGGGTCTGTGGCGCCCACTATCTTTGCAACTGCAAGCGGGTCTCCATTATAATCTACACAGATACCTGTTAGGGTTATCTCCTTGAGCAGCAGGTCTTCATCGTCGCTTCTGAGTTTCAAGACATTCGTATCACTTCCAACTGTTGAAGGAGAATATCTTACAGTTACAGTAATCTGCTCACCCGGGTTGAGCTGGAGTTCACCATTTACAAAGGGTTTACTCGATGTCACAGTAAAGGGAGAGTTTGGACTTGAGAGCTCGGGCTCGTAGATAGTCAGAATTCCAAGGTTGGGACTTGTGAGGTTGCTGAGTGTGAGTATCTGCTCTTTGAATTCACCCTTCTGAACCTGTCCAAAATTTATGATACTATCGGATGGATTTACAATAAATTGCGGATCTAACCCCCTTCCCTTCAATGCAACCTTTACAGTCTTGAACTTACCTGCGTTATTCGGATCGGGTGCGTTCGAGGTAATTACAAGTTCATTCGTCCTGACATCGAGTGCCTGTGGAGAGAAGGCAACCTCTATCTCTCTGCCCTCGCCTGCGGGTATGTCGTGGCTTGTTGGAGTGAATGTAAATGATGTCTCGGAGCTGTTTCCAAGGGCGACATCAATATGCAATGTCTGTCCTGCTGATGGGTCGGCGGTATTTATTACAGTTATCTTCTTCTTGGGCGGATTCTTCACATTCTTCTGCACATCCCCAAAGTCGATAGAGAGTGGACTCACATCGATATCCGGTGGGAACTCTGCTACACCACTGCACTCTATTAGAAGTTTTCCGTTATCCGCTTTCCCGTCGTTGTCTATGTCGAAGTCATTTGTCTCTATCAAAAGATTCCCCTGATCCTTAGGAGATCTCTGAGTTGGGGCGTAGGTGAGCTCTATACCTATGATCTGTGAGGGTCCCAGAAGGATTGGGAGTGTGAGGTCCTTTGTCTCATCCTTTATGTCGAAGAACCTGCCGGTGAACTGAGGGGCAAATCTGTCAAGGGTCTTTAAAAGCAGTGGCTGATCCCCGTCGGTGGCATTGGTAATCTTGAATTTCAGGCTCTTCTTGTTGTTGGGTCCCACAGTCCCGAAGTCAACCTTGAATGTGGTAGTATTCCCATCGGGCCATATCTTCTTGTTGTTGTCGTCTATGAAGTTCAGGTCGGCAGTCCCTTTATACTGGCTCTTCAACGGTATTACGACCTTGGGTGGCTCCGCATTTGTATACACTTCGACCGTCCCTGTTGGTGCGATTTCGGAGTTCGGGACTACTATTACACATATCTCAAGGTAGTCGCTGTAATTGGGTTTTAGTGTCTTTTTCTTCTCCATACCCGCCTTGAATTGATATGCACTTGATGTACCACCTCCAAACTCTACGCCGGTTATCAAAAGATCTGCATTTCCACAGTTGTTCAGGATAGTACACTTTTCTTTGGACTGCCCATATTGTACATATCCAAAGTCGAGTTCGGTATCTGAGAGACAGACTTTGGGTATTGTAATCTCTTCACAGGTATTGTTGGAGAGATTGCATTTGTAGTTTTGAGGACACTCGTCGTCCTTTGTACAGTACTTCCCGCCATCACCTATATCGCCGATATCTGTACCCGTATCAACTCCCACATCCTCTATAATCTCCACACACCTCCCGTTGACACAGTCATACCCTATCTGGCAATCAGACTTGTTTCTGCATACAGTGCCTGTATCCACAACCACATCGGGTTTGATATATGTGTCAGTGGTCTGATTTACATCCTCTGAACAGGCAGAGAATATGCCTATGTAGAATAGACCTAAGACAACAAGGATTAGGGCGAATCTAAACTTCATCTTAGACCTCCTGATATTAAGTAGTACAGATATTCTATCTCATCTTTTACAGTTGTCAACCCAGTACTCTTATGGGTTCTGACAGTTTGGTATTGGTGTATGATAGCAACCTGTGGATGGATCACAAAAGTCATAGGTACAGATATCGTTATCATTGCAGTCAACGAGATTCCCACCCTGACAGGTGCCATTTATACAAACATCATTTTGAGTGCAGTCATTTCCATCATTGCAGGCCGTACCATTAGGTGCGAGATAATAGATACAACCCTGAGCTGGATCACAGGTATCTCTTGTGCAGGGGTTATTATCGTTACAAGAAACAGGAGTCCCCTTACAAGTGCCGTTTACGCACTTATCACCTGTTGTACAAGCATTTCCATCATCGCAGAGGTTACCATCCACTGGCGTAAATACACATCCCCTTACTGGATCACAGGTATCGTTTGTGCAGGGATTCCCATCATCACACACTACAGGAGTACCTTTACAAACACCGGCCATACATTTATCACCTGTTGTACAGGCATTTCCATCGTCACAGGGTTTAGTATTTGGGATAAACACACAGCCCGCTATTGGATCACAGGTATCGTCTGTGCAGGGATTATTATCGTCACACGAAATAAAAGTCCCCTGACATACACCATTTGTACAACTGTCATTAACTGTACATTTATTCCCGTCATCACAGGGGATTGAGTTTAGCGGGGTATGTACGCACATCCCGCTCTGGCTATTGCAGGAATCCTGAGTACAGATGTTATTGTCGTCACAGTCTTTTGGGGAGCCAAGGCACTGACCATTGTTGCAACTATCATTGACGGTGCAGGGATTATTGTCATCGCAGAGATTATTATTTGGGGTGAATACACAATGACCTGCATTACAGTTTTCATCAGTACAGGGGTTATTGTCGTCGCACACACCGCAACTCCCTCCACAACCGTCATCACCGCACTCCCTGCCTGTGCAATCAGGGGTACAGCTATTGCAACTCCCGTTTTCACACCCATAATTACATATCACCTCCTTATACTCCTTGCATCCGTCATTATCCCAGTCCCCACAGGCCTTCATAACCAGATTGTTCTTGCATATACTCTCAGAGCACTCATCTGTGCAGCCCCCATCCTCAGAGACATCACCAGTGCTATCCCGTGTCTCCGTGTCACCCAGTACCACATCCTCAGGGACATCCTGGGATTCTACATCCTGGACATCCTCCACATCGATAACGGCGTCATCGTATATCTCACCATCCCCACTTACATCCTCAGTTTCAGCAGTTTCGGTAAGGTCTTTTGTTTCTTCAATGTCATAACTTGTAGTATCCGTTTGTGTATCAGTAACAGATGTGTCAGTATGGGAGTGGACATCAATAGTAATGTCATTAGTGACAATGTCCTCATTTGAACTGCCCGAGCCAGTATCGCCGCAGCCAAGAAGGCTCATAAACCATACAAATAAAAGCACATAAATCATTCTCTTAAACATCTCGTCCTCCTTAAAAAAAGGAAAATGTTATCTTATTTTAATAATTCATTCAAATATGTCAAGTACTTTTCTTTTCTCCCAGTGTAAAGATTTAGTTAAAGCTGGAAATTGAAATTGAGAGTTTGAAGGAATATAGAAGCCTGATTAATTTCTACTTGATTGAAATTCAATATCTGATAAATTTGGGTTTTGTGAGAAGGTTTGTACATTTAGAGAGGATCGCATATATGCCCTTCAGAATCCTGCTTTTTCTGATCGGGGTTGTCTGTATCCTCTATTTTTTGCTCTTTTTGTTTTTAAAGTCTGAAGAAGGGGTGCAGTTTGTAAGCAGGAAGTTGAAGGAGGTGGTAAAGGATATTTCAGGGGTTGAGATAAGACTCGAGTCGGTCAGAATGGACATATTCAATGCCGAGCTCAATCTGAATCAGTTTATTCTACCCGGGAGAGATAATGTTCAGTTTGCCTCTGTAAAGGGTCTGAGTGTCTCTCTCAGTCTCCCATATCTACTGTTCGGTAAGATTGTCATCTCAAATTTCAACGTAGATGGTCTGGATCTGAACCTGATAATTGAAAATGGAAAGATTGTAAATCTACCTGTATTCCCTGAACCCAGGAAGGGAAAAGATGTTGCAACGGGTAGTGGTGAATTGCCCGATATCACTGTTGAAAAAATCTCTGTCTCCAATGTGAATGTGCATCTGAAATATGAGGATATTGTTGATGGCGATATGGAATTGCAGGAGCTCTCGGGCTCCTATGTATCCAGATCAGCTGAGGCAGTTATATCAAATCTCGCGGCGAAGGTAAAGGTGAAGGGGGAGGAGTATAATCTCCTCTTAAATGCCAGGGCGGGGTATCTTTCGGATACTGTGATTTTGCACAGCCTTGAGATAGACCTCAATAAAAATAAACTTCTGACATTAAAAGGTGAGATAAAGAATCTGAGCGACCCTGTTTTTAAACTGGATACAGAGTTGAATCTGCCACTCGCTTACCTTAAGAACTATCCTGTGAATATGAGGAGGGCAGAGGGGAACCTATTGATGAAATGCCATCTGAAGGGGAAAATAGATGCCCCCATTGGGGATTGTAATATATCCGGGAGTAATGTAATAATTGAGCAGTTCAGGATAGGGAATTTTGAAGGGGATGTGGTTTATGACAATGGGGATATTCAGTTGAACCGATTTAATATAGATAATTTCGGAAATAGACTAACCGTAAATGCCACCGGTGGAGTAAAAGACAGAATAGGGTTAGTGGGGAATGTAAAGATTGAGAGACTCGAACTGGCTGAATTATTGAGGAATATCGGGGTAAACTCTATTGTAATGCTGGAAATAAAGGGATTGATAGAATTTTCATTTGCCATAGATAACCAGAAGGAAATGATAATAGATGCAAAGCCCGTGTTATCTGTAAAGGGGCCAACTATATTCTCCGACTACTACTTTTCACCCAGAAGGGGTGAGCCCGTATTCAACCTGAGGGCCGCAAATCTCTCGGGGGAGGTGAGCATTACTGATAAGGGAGTCAGATTAAAGAGTGTGGAAATTACTACCGAGAAATCAAGGGTGCTTGTACGAAACTCCTTTATTGGATTTACAGGTGATGGATATATGGACCTCAGGGCCACATCCAGTCAGATGGACTTCTCTGATATAACACCTATTGCCGGTCTGGATATCCGCGGTGTGTCATCCCTTAATGCCACTATAAAAGGTCCTTTCCCCTCTCTAAGGATCTCTGGAGATATTGATGCAAGGGGGTTCTCCTTTGAGCACTTCTATGGGGGCTCTGTAAGGCTTTCTGTAGAGTTCTTAAACAACTTTTTGTCATTCAAGAATATATCAGGTCGTCTGGGGGATTCAGCCTATTCGGGAGATGTGATTTTAAATATGAGTGGAGCCCCCGATATAGACCTGAATGCAGAGATCAAAGAGGTAAATCTTAAAAATCTCTTATCATCACTACCCTCTAATCTAAGGATAGATGGTATCAAGGATGGGAGGGCTACACTTTCGGTAAGGCTCAACGGACCTGTAAATAGTCTGAGTGGTGATATAAAAACTGTTATAAATAGACTGAGTCTTTTTAATGAGGAGATTGATAGAATCAATGCGAGTTTGAGACTCGATAATAATAATCTGGAGGTGCTGGATGCATCCATATCCCTTCTGGGTGGGGAGATAAAAGCCTCTGGCAGGATCCAGGTCAACGGGGATTTGAATTTCATCACCACTATCAAGGGTGTGAGGCTCGAGAGGAGTAGCAATTTGCAGGGACTTCCGGTCAAATTCTCAGGGGGATTGAAGGGGGATATAAAAGTGGGTGGGAATACACAAGAGCCGGAGGTGGAGTTCAGCGGTAATATCGAGGATTTGAGATCACTCTCGGAGAGACTCGGAGTGTTATACATCAAGGCGGGACTTAAGGGGAGTTTGTATAATGTCAGTGCCCATCTCGACAGTGGAAGGGTCACTTTGAATCTGAAAAATAGCCTTGAAAATCTGGAGAGATATACAATTGAGGTAGCCCTGAAGGATATAGATTTGAGTAAGTTCTTTATAGATAAACCTGAGATATCCACCCTTGAAGACATCGATGCCACTTTCTACGGAAATACAAAGACGGGGGATTTTGATGGGGATATCCTGGTTAAGAGTATTCAGGCAACTCTATATGATATGAATTTTAAGTTAAGAAAACCTGTGAATATTACCCTGAGAAGAGGCGAAATAGATTTTAGCGATATTGATATCTCTGGCGAGGATATCAATTTGAATATAAAGGCAGCCCAGTTCAACCCCTCAGTCCTAAATATTAACGGCAGCGGGACCGTATCCCTGAAACTCTTGCAGGGGATTACAAAGAATACAATCAGTGCATCTGGCAGTCTGAATCTGAGTTTCAATTTACAGGGGAGTGTGGAGAGGCCGGAGCTCACCGTAGATGGTTATGTCCCTAATACACTGTTGAAACTCTCCTTCTTCCCTCATCCCTTCGAAAACACCTCCATCAGATTCTTTATGCAGAAGGACCTCATATCCATAAGCGAACTGAAGGGGAATCTGGCAGGTGGAAGTTTTGAGGGGGGTGGTAGCATCAGACTGAAAGGGTATGTGCCAGAGAACTTTGATGTCAGAGTAGATATCAAAAAGGCATTTCTCTCTTTTCCAAAGGAGCTGCCTTCTCTCGTCAGTGGATATATAACAATAGGTGGAGACATAAACAGGCTTCTTCTGGGTGGTGAGATTGATATCGAAAAGGCGACATACAGCAAGAATATTGACTTCAACACACTCCTTGTGGATCTTACGAGGAAGAAGCCCAAATACTCCTCGTATTCTAAGGAGAATGAGTTTGTCTTCTTCGATATTGGGTTGCGGGCGCCATCCGGGATTGTCGTGAAGAATAATATTGTGACAGACTCCGAATTCAGGGCAGACCTGAGACTCGTTGGTTCCAATGAGCGAATCGGTATAATAGGTACGGTTAACGCAATGCGTGCAAAGATGGTGCTCTCAGGGAATGAATATACTCTGAAGCGGGGGATTGTGCAGCTCACAGAGAGATACAGGATAGCATACAATGTAGACTTCCTCTTGAGCACCGTCTGTCACGATACCAATACCGGGATAGACCACAATATAGATATGTCCATTACAGGCTCGGATGAGAATATTACCATCCATTACAAGGACAATACGAGTCCCCCCTTCTCTGAGACGGATATCGTCACCTGTCTCGCCCTCGGTTCTACCCCTCAAAAGGTGAGCGGGCAGGATAAGGGGTCGCAGCAGGAGTCATTCGGTCTGATCTCCAGTGTGGTGGGAGTTGATCAGAAACTCAAGGACATCATACCCATACCTATTGAGACATTCAGGATTTCCTCGAAATACTCGGATACCCTCAGGATGAATGTCCCTCAGGTACAGGTCTCGTGGAAGTTGCTCCCGAACCTCAGGCTGAACTACTCCTCCTCTCTAATCTATTCCCAGGACCAAAAGATAGAGCTGGATTATAGGCTGAATCAGAAGACATCTCTGAGGACACAGTGGAATTCACAGGCGCAGGTACCTGTTGGTAACCTCGGAGTGGATATCAAGTGGAGCTGGGAGTTTTGATTATGAGGAGATTCGGGATCATACTCTATATTATACTCTTTAGCCTTTTATGCGGTTATACCCTTTCTGCCGATACAAGCGAATTCAAGGGGAAAAAGATAATCTCCATAGAGATAAAGGGCGTCTCAAAGGAGATGGGGAGTGACATACTCAAATTGATACCCATAAAAAAGGGAGACACATTTAATTATACCAGTGTAAAGAGGGCAATCAAACTTATATACAGGGTCTACGACATAGACAGTGTGGAGGTCTACGGGAGGACAGATGGGGATAAAGTATCTCTGATATTTGACATCGTCCCCTCCATATTTATCAGAGATCTGAAGGTCTTCGGGAACTCCTCTATATCCACTCTTGAGATAATAAAGACCCTGGAGTTTAATAAAATGACGATATACTCAAAGGCTGTCGAGACCAATTACATAGAGAGACTCTCCCAGTATCTCTATTCAAGAGGGTTCAGAAGGTCTGTGGTGAAGACATATACGGAAACAACTGATATACCCAATGCGGTCAACCTGTATATAATCATTGAAGAGAATGAGAGGGCTACCATATCGAGCGTGGATGTGCAGATAAATGATTCAAGGCTAAATGAGCGGATAGTCAATTCCCTTGGCTTGAGTTATGGCTCTCCTCTTGATATTGTAAACTTAAATAAGAAGATAGAAAGGCTTACAAAATCCCTCAGGAGAGAGGGGCGACTCTTCATCTCCATCTCTGAGCCCGCAGTCAGGTATGACCCGCAGAGTAATACCGCATCAGTCACTCTGCGTGTACAAAACGAACGAATGCTCCGCACCATCGTCAGTGGTAACAAGATTATGCCCCTCAAAATGATAAAGGAGCGGATTATGAGTGCCCTCGAATCTCAGAGGGATGTTGGGGTGGATATAATCAGGTACGAACTTTCGGAACTCTATAAAGAATATGGATTCTACTTCGCAGAATTGAATGTCTACATAGAACGAAAGGTAAACTACGATTTGCTGAGGGTGGAGGTGAATGAGAAGAATCCTGTCTTTATCGAAGGATTTCTTTTTGAAGGGAACAGGAGTTTTTCAGATAAAACACTCACAGAGGTCATACAGGCTTATATTGATGATACCTATCCGAGGGAATCTATTTTTGAGCAGGTGATGTATCAGGAGATGGAGTTTGGGCTTTTGATCTCAGATGTGGACAAAAAGATTAATTACCAGAGGAGGACGACCCTGGAGAGTGATAAGAGGCGACTCTTTGTGAATGACTATCTGCACACCCACTCCGCGGTCGAGAACTTCTACAGGTCCAATGGATTTATAGGCGTCGAGGTCTCAGAGCCCGAAACAGTATTCAATAAAGAGAAGAACAAGGTGGTACTGAGATACAGGATAAATGAAGGAGTACAGACGATTGTAAGGAAGATCAGATTTGAGAACAATAAGTCTCTCTCATCATTTATCCTCTCAATGAATACACGAGGGCTCAAGAACAAGCCCCTCAACTATTTTGAGGTAGAAAATGCCTCGGTACAGGTGAAGAGACTCTATGAGAATGAGGGATACTATTTCGCATCTGTAGAATACGATGTGGAGTTCTCAGAGGATAAGAAGAGTGCGGATATCAAATACATCATCGAAGAGAATCCGAAGGTATATGTGAAACGGATTATCCCTCAGGGGAATTATATCACAAATGACTCGGTAATACTCTCAAACCTGTTTATCAAAGAGGGGGGCCTCTTAAGACAGAGCGATATTATAGCCTCTCAGGCGAGACTTTTGAGACTCTCCGTCTTCCAGGATGCTGCTTTGAGTGTTCTTGAGCCAGAGATAATACAGTCGGAAAAAGATGTCCTCGTTCAGGTACGGGAGAATGAACCGCGCCTGATCGAGTATTCTCTGGGGCTCTCGACCGAAGAGGGGATAAGGACTACCTTTGCATTCAATCACCTCAATCTATTCAGAAGCGCCCTTGAGTTCAACTCGAGACTATCCCTCAGTTATCAGATATTTATGTACATTCCGGGATATTATGATGACAGCGTCGCGAGGGCTTACAAGGAGCTGGTTCTGACAGAGGCCATCTCGAGGTATGTAAACCTTGGACTCAACTACCCGAAGATATACGGGGTACCCTTGATGGCCTCTACGAGGCTGGATATCACCAACGAACGAATAAATCAGAGGGCATACTATATGGACCGCTCTGCCTTCAGCCCCTCCTTTGAGATACAGGCGATAAAATACCTGTCCCTTTACCTGCAACTCTCCATAGACTATAAATATCTGAGAAGAACCCCGGCAGTAATCCCCGATTCTGCCCTCTCTTATTCGGAGCGAGAGGCGTTGAAGACCCCTCTCGGTTCGAATGTACTGGCTTCTATAAAACCCACCATCGCCTATGATAGGAGGGATGACAAGTTCAATCCCCACCGCGGTTATTATCTCACCCTCGGGACGGAGTATGTTCAGAACCTGGGTTCAAAGACCGTATCGCTTTTGAAACTCAATTCTGTAAACACAGTCTATATCCCGACAGGCAGGAGGAATACACTCGCTATTCAACTTGCAGGTGGAAATATCTTCTCCCTCGATGTAGCCTCTCAGACACCATCAGATATGTTCTTTTATCTCGGTGGGAGGTCCACACTCAGAGGGATAGCGGAGGGTGCCTTATGGCCCGCAGACATATCTGACGACTCTAAGGTAGAGGGCGGTGAGGTAAAACTATCCCCAGGTGGGAATACATATCTACTTTACAAAATAGAATATAGATTCCCCCTTGCAAAGGGATTTGATGGGGGTCTCTTTATAGACGCTGGTAACCTCTGGATAAAGCCAGAAGACCTGTCAATAACAGAGGTTCGGGCTACCACTGGATTTGGTATAAGATATCGTACCCCTGTTGGACCAATCGCCCTTGACATAGGTTTCAATCTTATGCCCGATGAGGCTGTCTCAGAGCCTCTTATGGCATGGCACTTCTCTGTTGGGTTGTTCTGAAGTCTATCTCTGTCCCCCATCAGGGTTTGGGGTATCCAGTCTGAACGGCTCTTCTGTGATCTGTGTGGTTGCACCCTTCCCGTGGTCGAGGAGTTCGATGATGCTGTCCTCTGACTCCATCTTTATTATCCCGAAGAATGGGATCTCCTCAGAGAAGACTATCAGATTTTTTACAGGCTTCTCAGTCTTGATAATATTGGCATTGTAAATCTTCCCCCGATGTTTGTATGCCCCCTTCTCACCCATCTTGTTCAGGCAGGGGAAATCCTTCAGACTGCTCTCAACACCGCCGGTATCGCCGATGGGTATCTCTATAGCCGGGGAGTAGTCCCCCATTCGCTTATTAACGATCTTGACAATCTGCCTGTATACCTTTGCAGGCTTCAACGGATCACCCGTAATCAATCTCTTGATTATAAAATCGAGATCCCCCGTACGAACTATCATCTCAAACCACAAACCCCTATCTTTTTCTAACATCTCCTCGCCAACGATGGAGAGTTTGAGCTCCATTCGAGTCTTATGGGATAAAATAGAATAGGTCACCCATTCTCCGACCTCAGGCAGCCTCCCTCTTGTGCAATCCCCATAAGATGAAGATAAAAAGACGACTGATGTGATAACAAAAACAATTATGCTCAAATAATTCCTCATACCTCCAAATTGATATTACCACCGACAGATGCTTTTTCAAGATATTTTATAATGGAAAAGTAAGGATCTGGCTATTATAGTTATGCTTTCGAAGGAGATACGGACATAATTAAAAGTTATACTCTTTATTGGATGGGTCAAAGTCCTTATCTGTCAACCCCACATTGAACTTCAGGTCTTCATAGGCATAGTTCTCTACGAGTTGATTATCCCAGTCATAGACCATTATCTTTATGGGAAGCTTCTTCTCTTTGTCAACCCATAATATCGCCCTGTAACAGTAATATCCCTTCTCCTTCTCTTTCGGGAATGTGGCTTCGAGCTTTATTGTATCCACAGAGAAGACCTTCTCCTCGCCTAGCTTAACCACGGTGATCGAGTCACCGTTCTTTTTAGCCTTCTGTATATTACTCTGAACCACCTTGAGGAGATTCCCGATCCCCATATCTGTAACGGGGTGTCTATTCCCCTTCATAGCCATCGAGCCTTTTGGGTCGAGGTTTACACTCACCATACCCATAATACGCCCGCCTTCGTGTGCCTTGATCTTGTTGTCGTTCCAACCCTCGACATAGATCATCTCCCTGTTCTTGTATGGGTCCTTTATCCATTTCATATACACCTTGAAGGGCTTTGCAAACTTGAAGAAGATAGTCTCTTCGGGATACATCTTCTTCCCTATCCTCTCCTGCTTATGCAGAATGCCCGTATAGTCATTTATCTTCCTGTATGACTCATAGGCCTCCGACAGGAGTGCCTCTATATCTACCTCCTCTGCAAAGAGGCTGAGGCTATAGAGCAAAATGAGTAGAGATGTAATTAAAACGGATTTTGTCATAATAAAAACTCCTCTCGTTATCATTGAAGTGATTCAAGTATATCACCGCAGGCGGTTTTATCTCCGCTCTTCATCGCGTCACAATTGCAGGTGTCGATATATTGCTGGCATTTGCTGTCCTCATCTGCGGTAAATGGGCTCTTTGCAACCTCCTCATCAATTTTGCTATGACACTCTTCCCTCTTTGTAGGGTTATCGGGATTGAGGCAGTCACAGGCTCTGTGTAGAAGGTCCTCACAGGCAGAACCCGTTCCACCGCAGGAGGAGACATAGATCAAGGCTAACAAAACGGCAGTTGTTATAATTACCAGAACGAATATCTTTCGCATCATAGGCTACTCCTTATTAGACTCAGAGTTTACAAATCTCCTTATAGCCTCTGCGTCCTCCTCAGAGATCTCCACAAACTTGATACCCATACCTGGCTCATACTCCTCCGATTGGGAATATGTCCTTTTCCACACCACCTCCGCAGTTACAACAATCTCCTTTGTCGTGCCCGGGAGTTTAAATTTGAGTTTGAACCTCTCCCCGATGTCTCTGGGGTTTACAGTTGATATGAAGAGCCCGCCAGCACTTATATTATTTGCATAACCGAAGAAGACATCCTGATTCGTCTCTACCTTCATTCTGACTACCCTCAAAGGTGAGCGTAGTTCCTTTCTCCTCTCCTTCTGTACTTTCGAGAGGTCACCTGTATTTCTATATACCATAAAAACCCGCCTCAATCCATCATTTTAAGCACAGCCCGATCTTTTCTCTCAATTTCAGGAATTCATCGGACACAGAATAGGCAATTATGTCCCTGATCTCCTCGTTCCTGTTGCACTCTTTGAATATCGTATCATAAGTGTTCGGGAGCTGTTTCCCGCTGTTGTGTATCCTGTATATATACGAGATCGCTGATTGAGGAGAGGATGTAATCAGTAACCCAACCCTGTTTGCACTCATAGATGATGCCTTTTTGAATGTTCTGATATCAGTCTGGCTGAGGTCGTTGATACGATCCTGCATACTCATAAGTATATTTCTGGACTTCCTGGAGATACCCTTATTGAGCCTCTTGTAATAATTCAGAGATGCCTCATCTTTGATTGTGGATGAGAACCTGTCGGGGGCTATGAGCAGGAGGATGGCATTCAAGAGATATTGTAATTCCTGTTCGCTCATAGACTGGGCGGCGATCTGTTTATCCATAATGTAGTACAACATCCTTGCAAAACCGAATCTTTGCTCATCAGGCGGTAGTTTTGCAAACTCCCCTCCTATCACAATCGACGGCGGGTCTGTGGCCTCTACAAAAGAGAGTACTCCCTGTTTGTCTGCTATATACAGGTTGTAATCACCTGCATTCAGGATCTTAGCCACATCATCGCATCTCCCCCTGAGTCTGTCATTGGACTTTTTGGTCATTCGAGTCTTCTTCACCTCGGGTCCGTATTTCTCCACGCCAATGTCGAATATGTCGTGTAGTTCGTCATTTATGACAGAGAGTATCTCCCGGAAGAGTCCACGGGCTCTATGGTGGACCACATATAGATCCAAATCCTCGTGTCTGAGCAGTATCCCCTGAATTGCCTCAATCCTGTGTCTGGTCTCACCGTGGGCGAACTCCTCATCATTGGTGGCGCTTCTGAGGGCGATCAGGGTACCAATGGAGCAGAATACGGCATCTTTCATCTGTAACTGATTGAACAACCTCGAGATGGCTCTCAGATAGTCTATGTTGAATGGGTCAATCTGAATGAGTGTCCTGTATTCGACAATTGCCTGCGGATATGTATTGAGGTCACTGCTGTAAAGGGTTGCGAGCATCGAATGGGCGAGAATATTGTTCGGGGCTATCTGTATTATCCTCCTGAGCTCCTTCTCTGCCTCCTTGAAGTTCTTTTGAATGTTCTGATATATCTCTGCCTTCTTTATCATCAGAGGTATGGCATTGATTCGCTCGTGCTCGGGGAATGAGGAGATTACACTCTCGTAGATGGAGAGTAACTCCTCAATCTTGTGTGCCCTTTCGCACAGAGATACGAGCCTGCTTAAGAGTTGTTCGTTCGTTGGGTCTATAGAGAGGCCACTCTTTAAGACCTCTATTGCTCCATCCACACTGGAGAGGTTATTCTCATATATCCCTGCCAGTGTATACATATATTCGAGATTCTTCGCTGGATTTTTGCTGATGGAGAGGAGATAGTGATAGGTCTTGATGGCATACTCGTAATTCCCCTGAGCGAGATAGATCGAAGCCATATATTCGAGTGCCGGAATATTATTTGGATCGATAGAGACCACCTTTTGAAAGTTGAAGAGGGCAGAGTTTAGATCCTGTCTGTGCAGATATAAGAGTGTACCGAGGGAGAGGAATGTATTTTTGAGAATCTCCGGTGATTTAGAGAAACCGGCGAGGGCGTTCAGATACTCTATGGCATCGTCGTAGGACCTGCTCTGAATCAGGTGATTTGAGAGTGAGACAAGGGCATCCTCATTATATGGATCGAGGGATACAGCACTTTTATATGCAGATATAGCCTCATCTATCCTGCCGGGCTCTTTTTCAAGGATTCGGGCTATCCTGAGATATAACAGGGATCTCTCAGAATTGTCATTTGTGGCAGATATCCTTCTTCTGTAGAGATTAATCAAATCGGAATCCCTCTTCTGCTGAATCAAAAGACCCTCGAGCCTCCTGAACAGGTTAGCGTCTACAGGTGATATATCAAATGCCATCAGATATATGGATGTGGACTTCTCAATCTCCTTTAATCTCTCTTCGAGAATGGCAGCCGCCTCCACGAGGAGTCTCTTCTTAACATCCAGATTCTGAACCTTTGAGGCAATAAATGAAGAGGTCTTAACAAACTCCCTGTATTTACCTGCCTTCAGATAATAGTCCCTCAATACGAAATGGGCGGGTAGATAGTCGGGATTAGTCTTTATCGTATCGAGGAGTATGTCTACCCCTCTCTCCACTGTAACCGGGCTCCCCAGAAGTATGACAGCAGTCCTGAAATTGTTCACCACCCTCTCCTCAGCACCCAGATCAAGACGGCTTATGTAATTCCTGTACAGAACATCGAGCCCCTCTATGTCCATCACCTTACTGTACGCCCTTTCGAGTGCCTCCGCGGCGATTCGATTTGTCGGGTCGAGCTCGAGCACCTTTATATAATGGGGGTAGCTCTCAGAGGGCATCTTCATTGCACTCTCCTTCAGAGAGGCGAGCTCCAGATGGTAGGATATTAAAAGCTCCTTCGGTAGGTTCAGAGCCGTCATCTTCTCGAGGATCGTTATGAGTTTTATATACTCCTTCTCCTCTCTGTAGATGTTGGATAAAAGTGTGAGTGCCTTTATATATGCAGGCTCTATGGTAATAATCTTTTCGAGATACATTATCGCCCTATTGGTCTCCTTCAACTTAAAGAGAAATATCTGAGCGAGTTCCCAGTAGATCTCTATCTTGTCTGTATCTGTGGAGAGTCCCGAGGCAAACTCTATTAACACATCTGCGAGTTCGCTGTATCTCCCATTCTGCCTGAGGGTGTCTATCAGGAGTACCCTCGCCGCTGCGTTCTCCTTGTTGAGCAACAGGGACCTCTTTAGAAATTCAATGCCCTTCTGAATGTTCTTCAACCTGGTGATGTAAATCTCCCCAACCTGAAAGAATAGATATGCCTTCTGATTGACATCGCTCATAAGGTGTTCTTCCTTGAGAAGGATATCCACATATCTGTCATAACTGTTGAGATTGAGGTAGATATTCTTGAGGGCGTTTAAGGCGGGTAGATTGTATGGGTCGAGTAAGAGTATCTCCTCGTAGGTGGATATCGCCCTCTCGGGCATATTGAGCTTATCCTCGTAAATCTGAGCGATCTTGTGGTAAAGAGAGATATTGTGGGGCTGATTTCTGGTTACCTCTATCTCCCTCTTGTACATATCTATCAATTCCTCATATCTCCCCTGATAGAGATAGATATTCCCGAGGGATTTTAGGGCAGGGAGGTAGTTTGGAGAAATCAAAAGTGCCTTCTTGTAATACTTCACCGCCTCATCTATGTTCTTCAGATGCTCCTCATAAGTCTCCCCTATCTTGTGCAAAAGAGAGACGACCTGAATCTGGTCGTGTATCAACTCAGATTCAATCTCACACATCTTTATCAGGTCCTCCCACCTCTCGAGTCTGGCGTAGAGCCTTGCAAGGGTTCTGATAGTGGGCAGGTGATCCGGTATGATGTCCAGTATCCTCCTGTATGTCTCAGCCGCCTTCTCCTTGTTGTTCAGTTTTTCCTCATAAGTAATACCAATCTTATCGAGCAAAAAGGCTATCTGCTCTCTATCCTCTGTTATCTTTATCTCCTCCTCGTACATATCGATGAGTTCCTGATACATATTGAGTTTGCCGTAGAGGGTTCCGAGTGCCTTGAGGGCAGGCAGGTAAGAGGAGCGCAACTGAAGGATCTTCTTGTATACCGAGATCGCCCTGTTCAGATCCTGAATCTTTGTCTCAATAATCTCCGCCATCTTGTAGTATCGGGCGACCTTCTGAAGGACATCCTCTGTCTGGGCGATCTCAATCTCCATAAGCCTGACCAGATCCTCCCACTTTCCGTGCTTTGAGAGGAGTCTCCCGAGGGAGGCGTATGCAGGTTGATAGGCAGAGGAGATATCCACAATCTTCTTGTAGTATTCAATAGCCTGTAGTTCATCAGAGAGATTCTCTTCGTAGATAGTACCAAGTTTGAAATATATATTGGCGAGTACATTTTTGTCTGTTGTCAATTCGGTGATCTTTTTCAGTATGTCCGTAATCTTCTCATACTCCCCCTTCTTAGAATACTCTCTCAACAATCCATCGAGGACTGAGAGGTCGTTCTCCCGCAGCCTCAGGAGTTCGGATAGATAATAAATAGTTGATTCCGAATCACCCAGATATTCCTTAGATAGTATCACGAGTTTATTGTATACCTCAATCCTCCTTTCTGGGGGGAGGGCATTGGCGTGTTGCTTCAGTATAGAGACGAGCTCACCATAGGCCTTCTTTGCCATCAGGATATTCTCTATGCAGTCAACCGCATCCCTGTCAGAGGGGTCAAGCATAAAGATTCTCTCATAAGATTTTAATGCCAGATCTATGTCTGAAAGCCTCTCCTCAAGGATCTTCCCCTGTGTAAAGAGAATGGTCTTTATATAGTGCTCAGGGAGTTTCAGGTGACTGAGTTGCTCGAGTATGTTTACGAGTTCTGTGTTGTTTCTGTTTCTGTAATATATATTTTTTAAGAAGTTCAAGAACGCCACTTCAGAGGGATTCTCCTGCAATGCGAGGAGAATGGCCTCTCTTGCGCCGTTGATATCATTCAGGAAATAGAGCTTTATTAAGGCAATCTCAAAGTATATCCCGGATTTGTTCTTTATATTTGCAGTCTGAGCGGCTACCTGCAGGAGTTGAACGGCCATCTGATAATTTCCCAGATAATAGAACAGCCTGACGGCGGACTTGATATTGGGCAGATAGGCCATATTTATGTTGAAGGCATTCTGGAAGTCTATCGCCGCATTTCTGGGCTGTCTCAACTTATCACTGAGTATTATCCCCGCTGAATTGAAGAGTACAGAAGCCTCACCCACCTGCCCCCTCGTCTTTGCCTCGTCCTCAAGCATCGAGATAATCTCCTGCCAAGAGATAATCTCAGAGAGTTTATCGGCTGGGATCTCCTGAGGGGTCTTGAGCCTCTCAGATACAGGTTCGGGCTGGGAAGGGGCTACTAAAACCTCCTGCACCGGTTCACTCTTCTTTTCTTCTACTGGAGGTACCGCCTTACTATCCTCTATCAACTCTGCATCCAGTAGAGGTATTTCATCATCGGTTGTTTTTGGGGTAGAGGAGAACCATTGATCTATGATATCGTTTTTCTTTTCGTCTGATGGCATATTCTATTCCTCCTCGGAGCAAACAGGAAATTTCTAAAAGAAAATAATAAATAATATCGTATAAGTCAAATAATATAACACGCCCTGTATAATCGCCGGATACTTACTATAATTCAGTTGTGTGTGAAAACAAAACGACGAATCATCTTACCATCCTATCAATCTCCTCAATTTTCCAAAACCCATACCTCTATTATCCAATTATAGTTTAATAGTCAAGCGGGATTTATATTGCTGAATTATTGCTGAATTGTGACTGGCAGTTTTCTCTTCTGACTGGCACTTTTCTCTTCACAACCTGCCTCCTGATTCAAACAACTTGGGAGAATTAAATTTAAGATAGAACTCTCTTATCCGCCTTTCTGCCAGTTTTATATAATTTTCGTTTATCTCATATCCAACATATTTTCTATTCGATTTAATAGCCGCTATAGCAGACTGTCCGCTACCCATAAAGGGATCCAGAACTATCTCTCCCTCAAAGGTATATAGTTGAATCAATCTATATGGTAATTCCACCGGGAATGGTGCCGGATGTCCAACCTTTGTAGCCGGCTCTGCGGAAAATGTCCATACGCTCTTAGTAAATTCAAGGAACTCCTCTCTTGAGATCGTGCTCTTCCTTCCCATACTCTCTCTACTGAACATATCTTTTGAGAAGACAAGAGTATATTCGTGTATGTCCCTGAGTATCGGATTCTTTGCAGAAAGCCAGCTGCCCCAGGCAGTGGATGGGCTACCACTTGAAGCCTTATTCCATATTATCTCGCCCCTCATTAAAAAACCTAAATCAAGCATATCCTAAATAATAAGGGAATGGAGGGGTATATAAGGTTTCCTCCCAAGATTTGCAATATTTATGCAAGCCCTTCCCCCGGGAACGAGAACTCTTTTTACCTCACACCATACCCTTCTCAAAAAATCCCTGTATTCTTTCAAAGTAAGATTCTCGTCATACTCTTTCCCTACATTATATGGTGGTGAGGTGACCATAAGATGAACACTATTATCAGGTAATTCGTCCATCTTTTCACTCATCTTACAGAATATCTTATTTAGAGATTCAGGGGATATAGCATTTTCACTATATATTACTGACTCTTCCTTGGGCAATCCCTCATAAAGTCTACTCGTATAAAAGGTGGTGGAATCATGGTTGATTCTCCCGGGAGAACCAAATATACTTGTTTTTGTTCCACGCTTTCTTTTCCTATTTCCCATTTTAGTCTTCCCTCCATAAATCAATCCACCTTTTATAGGCATTAAACTCTATTTTTGTTTTTTCCCAGTGAATTTCTATTACTCTGGATTCACTGTCCTTTATTAGACGTGATAATGCCTCTCTTGTAAATTCGACGCCCCTTGGATTTGTCCCTTCTTTTGGAAGTTTGATATAATTGTATCTACCTATTCTTTCAAAGACTCTCTTTATTTTTTCAACGAGCGATTCATCTTCGAATATCTCTATTAAACGATTTGACATAACTAACTCTCTTCTCCTCCATATGTAGAATAGCAAATATATCCCCTGAATACAAATTATTTTTCTTATCTTAAACTAATATGATTGTAGGATTGTGCAGGCGGGATGGGTTTTGTAATTGTGGAATAGAAAATACAAGCCTCTTCAGAAAAGAATAGAAAATTCCACTGTTTTAGGATATAAACCTCAAATTGTGCTATATGACTATTACTTTTTAGACAGGATGAGCGATGATTAAGAGGATTCAGATACTCCACTACAGAGGGATAAGATACTCTGATGTAAGGCTCAACAGATTCAATATCCTCACAGGTTCCAATGGGAGTGGTAAGAGTACATTTATTGATGTTATCAACCTGTGGAGGGATGTCATAGACGATGGGATCTTCAAGGTGATTTTCGACTGATAAGAAATTTAATTTTTTATCGTGGAGGTTCTGGTAATGAGTTATAGAATTATCGTTATGAGCATAATCGTAGCAGGCTTGATATTCTGTGTTTCCTGCTCTGACAATAATGGGTCGTCGGATTCAGGAGGACCCGGGGATGTATATCATGATATCTCAGAGATTACTGATATTGCGGATACCGGTGGAGATGTGGAATCATTAACTATATCATCAGAGAACTCCAGTATCAGGCTCTCTAAGTCTGCAAAGAGGATCTCTCTCTTTTACGAAGAAAAGGAGATTCTCTCCTTTGAATACTCAGGGATAAAACTCGGAATCGTAAAATATGTGGACGACGAGTACAACTATGACCCCTGGCCTATCGTGAATGAGGATAAGAACTATACACCCCCTGATGGTTTTAAGTGGATAGGTATTCAGGATATGAAGATTATTAAATCTCAGAGCGATTCGGCGGAGATAGAGGTTTCATTCGAGACAAATAGAATCGCCACTATGAAAGTAGATAGAGTGGGTGAGAATGAATTCAGGTTCGAGATAGTACCAAACGAGAAGTCTGTAAGGAATATAGCCTATTATAGGCTCGATGCGAATGTAAGCAGTGAAGAGGCATTTTATGGACTCGGGGCCTACCTGGACGATGTGAACCACAGGGGGAAGAGAAGGGCTATGCAGTTCGAGATTGATGACAGTGAGAGCGGGTACAATGAGGCCCATGTTCCCGTGCCATTTATTGTAGGGACGAACGGCTGGGGTATGTTTATTGAATCGACTTATCCTGGGGCATTTGATGTAGCCTCCACAAAATCGGATATTGTCAGTGCCGTATTCGGCACAGGTGTGTTCTCAAAGGATGGTTTGAGATTCTACATCTTTGCAGAAAATAAGCCAATGGATCTAATAAAGCATTACTACAGGGTTACCTCATTCCCCGTACTGCCCGCAAGATGGGCTATCGGGCCGCTTTTGTGGAGGGACGAAAATAAGGATCAGGCACAGGTTGAGAATGATGTAGAGCAGATGAGACTTCTGGATCTGGCCCATACGGCCATTTGGATAGATAGACCTTATGCTACTGCTGTAAACACCTTTGACTTCAACAAAGAGCAGTTCCCCAACCCCGAGAAAATGATACAGAAGATTCACTCCCTCGGATTCAGACTCGGTCTCTGGCATACGCCATACCTCGAAAAGGCAACGGGGGCATTGCTTGCCGAGGCTGAGAGCAAGGGTTATTTCCCCCCTCAGACGGGAATATTATTGAATAGATGGGGTAAGCCCATTGATTTTACAAACCCGGAGGCATATAAGTGGTGGCAGGAGCACTTGAAGAGCTATAAAGATATGGGGATTGCGGGGTACAAGCTCGATTATGCAGAGGACATCCTGCCTGGTATTTCCGGTGCAAGAAATAAGTGGAAGTTTTATGATGGGAGTGATGAGAGGACTATGCACAGAGGGTATACAATACTCTATCACAGAGTGTATAGTGAGATGCTGCCCGAGGAGGGCGGGTATCTCCTCTGCAGAAGTGGCAAATACGGGGATCAAAAATATGCATATATAATCTGGCCCGGGGATCTGGATGCCAATTTTGCCCTGCACAAAGAGGTGGTCACAGACCAGAATGGAGATAGATTCATTGCAGTGGGAGGACTTCCCGCCTCTATGATATATGGACTCAATCTTGGTGTATCGGGCTTTCCATTTTATGGCTCCGATACCGGTGGTTACAGACACTCACCGCCGGACAAGGAGCTCTTCACCAGATGGTTTCAACAGACCGCCCTATCCTCTGTAATGCAGATTGGAAACAGTGCCTCCACCGTTGCCTGGGAGCCCGATAGCAAAACGGGCTATGATGAGGAGATGCTCAACTGGTATCGAATCTATACACGCCTCCACTTGAGGCTTCTTCCATACATCTGGACATATGCAGAGGATATAAAGAATACGGGATATCCAATCCAGAGACCTTTTGGACTCGTCCATCCAGAGATGAATATACACATCTGGGACCAGTATTACTTCGGGGATTATCTGCTTGTCGCCCCGGTACTGAAGAGGGACCAGAGAGAGAGGGATGTAATTTTACCAGAGGGGGAATGGATAGATTTTTTCGACAAGACCCTATATAGTGGAGGCAAGACAGTTAATGTCCCTGCACCCCTGTCGAAACTACCCCTCTTTATAAAGGAGAATGCCATAATCCCTATGCTGAGACCCACTATAGATACATACTCCCCCACATCTGTGCCCGATCTGGTGGACTCCTATTCAACCACACCGGGTGTACTCTACATATTGATATTCCCAAAAACGGATTCGCAATTCAGGATATTCGATAATACTACCATCTCCTTTAAGAAGTCGAATGGGATAATCACTATAAAATCCTCTTATGGGGACGAGTTCAAGTATGGCTTTGTGTTTGACATACTCAATGTAAATAGTGAGCCAGAATCTGTTAAGTTTAATGGTTCCCTTACCCTTGAGAAGAAGACCAGCATTCAGGATCTTGAATCCTCGGAGAACGGCTACTTCTATGACAGTGCCGCCTATGAACTGTTTGTTAAAACTAAAGAGGGTGAGATACAGATAGAGACTAACTGATACCATCTCTTGAAAAAAATACTGAAATGAGCACCGGATTAATCCACCTTATTTGATTGAAACTAAATCTTTTTTGTGCATCATAATAGAGGAGGTCCTTTTATGGGGAAATATAGATATATATTTGGTCCTGTTCTTTCAAGAAGGCTTGGATTATCTCTGGGTGTAGATCTTGTAGAGCCCAAGACCTGTTCTTTAAACTGCATATATTGTGAGTGTGGTGCCACGAATAGACTGACCATCGAGCGAAAAGAATATGTGCCCGCAGATGCTGTAATAGAGGAGCTCCGGGATTTTTTAAGCAAGGGTGAGGATCTCGACTATGTTACATTCTCAGGGTCTGGAGAGCCTACCCTGAACACAGGGATAGGTAAGATAATAAGGTTTTTGAAGAGTGAATTCCCACGGTATAAGGTGGCAATCCTTACAAACGGGACACTATTTAGCGATGAGAGTCTTGTAGCCGATGTACTCGATGCCGACCTGATTATACCATCCCTTGATGCGGTCTCTGAGGAGGTCTTTAAGAGGCTCAACAGGCCTCACAGGGATTTAAAAATCGAGAGTATTGTCGGGGGACTCAAGAATCTCAGGAAGAGATATAGTGGACAGATATTCTTGGAGATATTCATCGTCCCCGGCCTCAATGATACAGATGAGGAGATAGATAAACTGGCTGATATCGCCCGAGAGATAAAACCCGACAAAATTCAACTAAATTCCCTTGATAGACCACCAGCGGTCCCGAGGGTGAAGAAGGCAGATTATTCTGCACTTCTGAGACTCTCCTTAAAGTTTGATCCTGTGGCTGAAATAATCGGTGGTTACTCCCCGAGGGAGATGGTTATAAAAGAGGAAGATCTGATGGAACTGATACTGAATACAATAAGGAGGAGGCCCTGCACAAGGGAGGAGCTGAGGGACCTCTTAAAACTGAGGATGAAGGAGGTGGATCAGACACTGGATATATTATTGAAGAACGGGAGGATAAGGATCTCGAGTGGTCCCCGGGGAGATTATATTGTATTAAATGAATGAAGACAGAATGAGAGGGCACAGGGATTTATGGAGATATTAAAAAAGGTTCTGAGTGAGACTATCCTGATCTCAGTCTTTGTTTTTGTGATGATGGTCATAATTGACTATCTGAATGTAATCACCCGCGGGAGGATCAAAGGGGTCATAAAGGGGAACCGATTGAGGCAGTATATAATGAGTGGTCTCTTAGGCCTCATTCCCGCCTGTCTTGGACTATTTCTCATAGTCGGGTTTTATCTGAGGGGGTATATATCCTTTGGTGCTCTCTTTGCCGCAATGGTCGCCACTGCCGGAGATGAGGAACTCTTTATGTTACCCCTCTTCCCGAAGACAGCGATATTACTTTTATCCATAACCTTTGTCATCGGAGTTGTATCTGGTGCCATAGTGGACAGATTGATACCCATATTCAGGATTCAGACCTGCAAGGAGTGTGAGCTCTCGGAGCTTCATAACGAAGACGAGCACTTTCACTACTTTGAATTGAACGAGACCCTGAACATATTGAAGGATATGTCCTTTGCCAGGTTTCTGATGCTCTTAATCCTCATATTACCCTCCGTATTTATCTTCATATCCCTCTTCACCGAGGAGCATATAGAGACAGAGAGGGTGGTCCTGATCATAGTCAACCTTATCGCAACCTTTGTCATTCTGACCGTCCCCGAGCACTACTTGAATGAGCACATCTGGAATCACATAGCAAAGAGACATCTCTTAAGGCTCTTTGTCATTACCTTTGGGGTACTTCTCTTGATAGAGATACTCGACAGGTTCATTGATCTCAGAGGTGTAGTCTCAGGGCATACAAATCTATTGCTTCTGAGTGCCATATTAATAGGGCTTATCCCTCAATCAGGTCCCCACCTGATCTTTGTTATGATGTTTGCAAAGGGGATTATCCCGTTTGAGGTACTCCTTGTAAATACAATTATGCAGGATGGGCACGGCCTTTTACCACTCATACCCTATTCTCTGAGGGATGCACTCTATATCAAACTCTTCAAACTCATCATTGTAGGAGTAGTGATACTGGTAAGCCACCTCCTGCTGTAAGTCATTCAAGAAAATGAATTCCCCAAAAAAGTCTTTTGAAAATTTTCGGAATGATGGTAAATTGGGGTTTATGAGACCTGTCGTACTCTTTCTGCTTTTCATACTCTCCTGCGCCACCCATTTCTCCTTTCAGGATGCTGAGAGGAGCGGCACTATCGATGCATACTACAGGTTCATCACCGAAAACCCCGATTCACCCGATGTGGAGACTGCAAGGCAGAGGATACAGGATATGTTGTTCACAGAGGCAGTCAGTAAAAGGGATGTACTTTTGATAAAGAGGTTTATATCCGAATTCCCGCAGGACAGCCGCACAAAGAATCTGATGGAGATTCTGGATGAGATAAGATTCGAGAATGCAAAGAAGAGGGGGACCAGAGAAGGGCTGGAACTCTATCTCATTGAAAACCCCGAGGGGAGATACAGGGCAGAGGCAAAGAGATTACTTGAAGAGATGGAGTTCAGAAGGCTCATTGAAAACGGTGATATCCACGAGATAGAGCAGTTTTTGGGAAGAAACAAGGGGTCTATGTATTCTCAGAGGCTTAATGAGCGTCTCGAGGAGCTGTACTTCTCGAGAATAAATAAGGGGGATTTGAGACGGGCAGGGGAGTTTCTGAAGAGGTTCCCCGATAGCAAAAAGAGGTCCGAAGTTATAGCCCTTATCTTCGAGTCTATCATAGATCTGGCAGGGAATTACTGTATCATTCCAAATACAGATGTACTTTTGGCATCTCTGAACAGGGATGGATATCTTCCTGAGATCTTAAATAGTTTTAAGAACCGCATTGAAGAGGTTCGTGTAGAGTGTGAAAGACTCACTGACTTCATCGAGAATCCCCTTAGGTTCTCTGTATTCAAAAAAGGTGAGACAGGTTTTTTAAACAAGAAGTTGAGTGAAGAGGACAGAAAGACCCTTATGACATATCTCAAGGGCTACTACCTCTCCCATCTGCAGAGGGTCTCTCTCTTAAAGGAGATGGACTCTCAGATCCCATCAAAAAGGATTGATGCCCTCAAAAGGGTGATGAACTATCCTCTCACATTCGATGGGGTATCGATTATGATAAACAGGTTCTTTGTCTCCCCAATCTATGAGCGTCTGGAGATATACGATAGTATTAAAGCGGCCACCATAGATGACCTGAATAGAAGGGTGATAGAGATTTACTTCTTCTTGAATCGGGAGAAGAGTGTGTACAATACAATCCGAAATATACTCTTCCCGGAGTTTGAGGGTTATGAGGGGATGAATACCTTTTTGAATAGTTCCTATTCCGATACAAAAGAGGATCCAGTACTTGAGTATCTGATAATCTCCATTGCATACAACGAGGGTCAAAACTCATTCATAAAGTCCATCTTTCAGGAGCATTTGAGGTCCTTATTCTCTAAGGCTTCGGAGGCACAGTCTATGTGCTCTGAGGAGTGTCCCCAGAATATCCTCTTTGACATAAAGGGTATTGAACGTATTATGTCCGATGAGGAGCGATACGTCACTACCATATTTGGAGAGGATTCGGACATTTATAAGATTATCTCGGAGAAGAAGAAGGAGATATCTTCGCTACTTCAACGGCACCAGATAAAGATAGAGAGTGTTAAATATGAGGAATTCACAAAAAGTGTGGATATTGAAAGGATGAAGTCACTCATACAAAAGGATGTATTCAGGATCCTCTTCAAAAATGAGACAGATCCAGTCAGACGAGAGAGAATGAGAAAGATAATCCTCAAAACAGGAGACTGAGAATCTACACATACTGACATATGTCCAGAATAAATATCAAGGAGAAGCTATTTACTGAATTATACAATTTTATGAGGCACTTTTGTTTAGTTTCTTGAAATAATTTTGTAGACTTGATTTAATGTTTCTGATTGATGGAATTGAAAATCATAGAGAACGAAATTAGTTGTTTAGATGCTATTTATATCAAATTCAGCACCAAATAGACTGTGGGCATAGATCTATTTAATAAGGGAAGGTGTTATCTTGAATAGCCCAAATTCTCTCTTATCTTCTCAAGTTGGATAAGCCTGTTCTGATATTTATCAAATTTTTCCCTATCTGATTTATAACTCTCAATAGCCCTCTTTGTTATCTCAATCTCAGAGTCAATATATTTAATTGCCTTCTCTTTATCTATTCCACCTGTTGCCTTATCTATAAACCTCTCATCAAAATCCTTACTCCCCTCTATTCTCTCCACCTTCTCTCCCCTCTCAACGACAAGTTCTTCTGAATTCTTCTCACTCTTCTTTATAAATAGAAAAACTGAGAGGATAACTATAATTATCAAAATCACAACCGAACCGATAATCAAATTTATCTTTGTATTCATCTTATCCTCAATCAAGTCCATAATTCAAAATTCAACATTCATAATTCAAAACTCTTTTTATTCCGGTACCACATGCCCATCCTTCACAACACCAAGCTTCTCAAGATTAATAATGTTCATATCAACTACATCCGAATATATGTTCGTTGTGCTTATGACCCTAACACCATCAAAGTCCCTTGGGAAGTGATTATCACTATTCGGCACAGCCCTTTTTACACCTGTTTTCATATCCTTTACTATTAAATGCCCATAAGATACATCTGAATCTTCTGGATTATAGTTCTCAAAATACACAAGAATATTATTTCTAAAAAGTCCAACAAATTGTAACTGTTCATCATCTGTTGCCTGTATCACACTGTCGTCTCTTATATCAAGGATAAAGAGATCCGTTGTATAGTGCCCATATTTTTCTTTTGGTAAATAAGCATAGAATGTAACATAAGGGTATCTATCATAGTGCGGGCCTGACTCAATATGTAAATCGGTCTTATAATGTATTTTTTCTTCCAGAGTATCAATATTTATACCTTTTATATCATATGTTTCTGCAATTATTATCTCTCTTTCCCAAAAAGTTGTCCTATAATCTAGCAATATATGATACTTATCACTTATTTTCTTTGTATATCCGATTAGCAGATCTGTATAGTATACTCCTAATTTTTCAGGGCCATAGTTGCCAAGTATTTCATAAACCATATGGTTTTTATAAACTTCTGGGAAATATGCTCCATCCCTCAACGACACTATCCTCGGTAGAGTTCTCGTCTCCATATCAAACTCAAATATAACATCACACCTGCCTCCCAAAGAACAGGCATTAGCAGCATTCATCCAGTAAACTTTAGTCCCTTCAACCTCTATGGCAAAGTATATTTTTTCGTATCTGTCACAATTTGGTACTCTTCTTACTCTTTTATCCCTGAGATTCAGATAATATATATCCTTTCCCCGCATTCCAGACGAACCATATTCCAGCCATACTACATAATCACCACTAATCCTCGCATCCATATAAACTGTATCCGATATCTTCACTATCGGTTCATCCAGATTACCCCAGAAGTCTACTCCAACCGGGTCTCCAGGGTCTTTGCAGACATATTCAAATTCATCTATCCCTCCATCCCCTGCATCTCCTATATCTGATACATCTCTGATATCCGATACATCATCTATTACATCAACTTCTATATCCTCTCCTGCATCTCTCAGATCCGAAATCCCCAAATCTTCAATCCCAAAATCATAAATCTCAAAATCTCCAATCCCCAAATCATAAGCCCCTCCATCTCCTTCACATCCAATGCCCCCGCAACTCATACCAACACACCTTTCATTATCACACATCACACACCGGCAACTGCATAACCCCCTGTTTATCTCTCTACAACCCACATTCCCTTTACATTGATAATCAAATGACGGATAATATCCATTACCACATACAATCCCAGTATCAACTCCAGCATCTTTACTATTATCTACCCCGCTACCACAGGAACACCCTGAGAGAATCAAAAACAAAATCAAGATTAAAAAACCATATCTCATAATCTCTTTCCTCTTCTTACAATTCAACACTCATAACTCAAACCTACTCCCTTATCCCATATACCTCTATCCCCTTCCTGTCATCCACCTTTATAAACTTCTTACCCGCATATTTCCCAAATAAAAGCCCCATCCCATCCTCATACCTCTCCTTCTCTACAAGATTTATCAAGTCATATACTATCAACCCATCCCTCTTCGTGTCTATATGCAACTCATCACCCACTACCTCCATACCTTCTATTTTCTCCTTCACCTTTATCCTCTTTACCTCCTTCTTTGACTCTAAATCTACCACTATCAGATCCTTATCATTCACATTCTCAACTATCAACTTGTTCTCATAATACCTTATCCCCCTTCCTATCCCCTTCACTAATATCACATCCTCCCATCTCGGATTGGTTATGTCATTTATGTTCACAACCTGTATCCCGAATACCCCTGTCGATACATAGG
>Ga0078972_1006158_pt1 | contig 29055 bp, 27 predicted proteins | sample YelNatPaOPGAMG01_FD_67568 | JGI IMG/M metagenome (GOLD analysis project Ga0078972, IMG submission 67568) | Hot spring thermophilic microbial communities from Obsidian Pool, Yellowstone National Park, USA - OP-RAMG-01 (SPADES assembly) (version 2) | ecosystem: Environmental > Aquatic > Thermal... | reverse complement strand
CCTCCCGCGCTGATGGTACTCGGGGCGCAAGCCCCCGGAAGAGTAAGTCGCCGCCGGAATTATCTTCAAAGGACCCCGCCCATAGGGCGGGGTCCTTCTCTATGCCTGTCCGTATCAATAACCCTGCCGAAATCCTCCGAGTTGGTCAGGGAAAACCCGCCGGGTTGGATTCGCGGCCCTTGACTGGTCCATGGGGATATGTTAACCTTCACTACAATAGGAGATCAAATATTCTTTGGGAGGGGGGGCGTCTCTTGGTTAGACTGGCCCAAAAACCTATGTTAATAGATATTCAGCCTTGTCTCGGGGCTTTGGTCGCTTATTTTTCGGCCAATAAGGATGTCGCGGCTGCCTATCTTTATGGATCCTACCAAACAGAGATGCAGACTCCTCTTAGTGATGTAGACATGGCAGTATTGTTTTCTTCGAAAAAGAAGAGCTACTTCGAAGGGGCAATGAGGCTTGAGGCTGATGTTACCGCAATCTGCGATTGTGACGATATAAACATTCTGGCTCTCAACGATGCCCCGGTCGTTATGCAGTTCAAGGTCATCAGTACGGGGCGCTTACTTTATGTGAGGGATAGTACGGCGCTAAGTGATTTTCAGGAACTCGTCTGCAAGTTCTACGCTGATTTCATGTCCGATTATCTTCAGTTTTGCCGGGATTACGATTATTCCGTCCGGGAGGCCTACATACATGGTCGACAGGGAAAAGCTGAGGGGAAAAATCTCCTTTATTGAGAAAAATCTCGGCATATTGACCAGGCTGGCCCAGATTCCAGTCGAAGAGTTTACGCAGGAAAGCACTAATTTTCATGCCGCAATACGGCTACTTCAGGTCTCTATCGAAGCCATGATCGATATTGGCAACCATATCGTGGCTCGGGAACGATTGGGTATTCCGAAGACTTACGGAGAAGTTTTCGGGCTTCTGGCCGAGGCGGCCATTATTCCACAGGACTTTGCGGCTATGGCCCGCGTCATGGTTAGGTTCCGGAACAGGGTTGTCCACCTGTATGCGGATACTGACGAGAAGCAGGTTTACCATATATTGCAGGAGAATCTGAGGGACTTTTCCTCTTTCATCGGCTTTATCGTCCAGCGCTACTTGGCGGAAAATAACGACGACCACCAAGGATGCCGGTAAGCAAGGTGGATTAATTGCGAAACGGCCTGTGCTGGTGCGGGGTCCTTTTCATCGCGGGACGGCGGTGGTTCCCTCCGCCCCGGCATCCGGCCGCCTCATCCGGTCGGCCACGTAAACGCCGAAACCGATGAGGGTCAGGAGGCTCGCCACCGCAAAGGCCAGGCCGTAGGAGAAGTGCTGAATCACCGTGCCCATGGTCAGGGACCCGATGCCGATACCGCCGTCGAAGGCGACGAAAAAGGTGGCCATGGCCGCTCCCCAGGCCTGGCGTCCGGCCCGGTCCACCGTCCAGGCCATCAGGGCCGGCTGGGCGGAACCGAAGCCGCCGGCATACACGATCCCGGCCAGGACCAGCACCGGGAAGGTCCGGGTCAGGGCCAGCGTCAGGGTGCCCAGGGCCATGAGGAGCAGGCCGGGAATGATGGCCGCCTGGCGGCCGTGGCGGTCCGAAAGGCGGCCCCAGGGACCCCGGGTGAGGATCAGGGTCAGGGCGTAGGCGATGTAGAAGAAGGCGTATTGCGCGACACCCAGAAAGGTGCCGGTGATATGACGGGCGGTGGCCAGGGTGGGTATGAAGGTCACCACGCAGCCGTAGCCGATGCTGGCCGTGATCATCACCAGACCGGGGAGCAGGGCCGGACGGCTCAGAAGGGGTCTCTTGACCGGGGCCGGCGGCGGCTGGTAGCGTTCCCGGATCGCTCCCACGGTGCCCAGGGCGGGCAGGAGGGTCAGGGCCGCGCCGATGAAGACGGCCCGGTAGCCGCCTGACTGAAGGAGGAGAACACCGATGAAGGGACCGGCTCCCATGGCCACGTCCATGAAGTTGGAGTAAAAGCCCATGGCTTCGCCGCGGCGGGCGGGCGGCACCACGTCGGCCACCAGGGTGCTCACCGCGGTGGTGACGAAGGCCCAGCCCACGCCGTGCAGCACGCGGACGGCCAGAACCCACCAGAGGCGGGGTACCAGGGGGTAGATCAAGAAAGAGCCTATAATGATGACGATCCCCACGAGGAGGAAACGGCGCCGGCCCCGGTTGTCCAGGAGGTTGCCCACCATGGGGCGCAGGAGCACGGCCACGATGACGAAGACCCCCTGCACCAGGCCCACCGCGGCCACGTTGCCGCCCAGGCCGATGACGTAGTACTGCAGGGTGGACATCAGGTAGTAAAAGCTGCCGAAGACGAGGAAGCCGGTGAAGTCGGCCAGGATAAAATCGCGGGTCCACAGACGGTTTTCGGCCATGACGGGCCCTGCCTTCCTATTCCGTTTTTTCGGAGGAATCCGCAAGCACGCGGCGCACCCGCGCCAGGATACGGGTCAGGTCCCGCCACTCGCGGTCCCCCAGGCCGGCCAGCAGCCCGTTCAAGAACCGGTAGTGCCCCGGCAGGACCTCGTCCAGGAGGTCCCGGCCGGCGGCGGTGAGGGTGACGATGCTCACCCGGCGGTCCCGCGGGTCGTCGTGTCTGGCCACCAGGTTCTTTTGGGCCAGGCGGTCGACCAGGCCGGTGACGTTGGCCCGGGAGACGATCAGGTACCGGCTCAGCTCGGTCTGGGTGAGGCCTTCGGGACGGCCGGCCAGAAGCGTCAGCACGTTGAACGCGCTTTCGGAGAGGCCGAAGCGGGACAGGTGGCGGGAGACGGCGCCCAGCACCAGGCTGGCCGTGCGCAGGATGCCCAGCACCGCTATTTCCCCCCGGGGGTTGGTGGCCGCCAGACCGGGATAGCGCGAGGCCATGGCGTCCAGGTGGGTCCGGTAGGGCTCCAGGAACAGGGGGTCCCTCTCCTCGGGATCTTCGGCCATAGGGTACGCCTCCGGTTAATTAACTGGCTAAATGTTAAGACATTTACATTGGTTTGTCAATAATCTTTTGCAAGGTTTCAAGGGGCATCTTGAAAAATTCCGGATCGGTGTGGTACCCTATTACCGGGACCATTTTCCAGTTCCTGGACCGGATCGGGGACTCGGGGCCATCCGGCCAAGGACGGCGTCAGAGTGAGGGAAAAGCCGCTAGCGGGCGCCTGCCGTGTTCTTGATCCGGTGGTTGGTTAAAATAGGGCGAGGGGCGGTTTGCCCGCCGGTGGACGCGGGCCGATAATATAGTTAAAGTCAGTCAAAGTCAAACCACCTTGAAAGGTGACGGGTGGAAAACATGAGCGTACCTTTTCAGGACTATTACGAAATACTCGGCGTGGCCAGGGGCGCCGACGCCAAGGAGATCAAGGCTCGCTACCGGAAGCTGGCCCGCCAGTACCACCCCGACCTCCAGACCGGGGACAAGAAGAAGGAAGCCGAGGAAAAGTTCAAACGGATCAACGAGGCTTACGAGGTACTGTCGGATCCGGAGAAACGGGCCAAGTACGACCGGCTGGGAGCCAACTGGCGGATGGGCCAGGACTTCGAACCGCCGCCGGACATGGGCGACGTGCATTTCTACACCCACGCGGAAGGTTTCCCCGGCGGCTTTTCCGACTTTTTCGAGACCTTGTTCGGGGGCGGGGGTTTCGCCCGGGAGGGCTTCACCGGCCGGCGACGCACCCGTGGCCCGATGCCGGGCGAGGACCGGGAAACGGAAATAGCGCTGACCCTGGAGGAGGCCTACCGGGGCGGGGAAAAGACGGTGCAACTGGCCGCCGGGGCCGTTTGTTCCGTTTGCGGCGGTACGGGAAGGGCCAGGGAGCGTTTCTGCGCCGCCTGCGGGGGAACCGGGGTCAACCGCAAGGAAACGACCCTGACCATCAAGATACCGCCGGGCGTGCGGGAGGGAAGCCGCATCCGCCTGCGGGGCCAGGGCGGCGAAGGAGTGGCCGGGGGCCGGCGGGGCGACCTCTATCTCACCGTGCGCCTGGCGCCGCATCCCACTTTTGCCCTGAGCGGCTCCGACCTGGAGACCGAGGTGGTGCTCCGGCCGGAACAGGCCGCCCTGGGGGACCGGGTGCCGGTGCCCACGCTGGACGGCGAAGTGTTCATGAAGGTACCCGCCGGCGTGCACGCCGGCACGCGGTTGCGCCTGAAGGGCAAGGGCTGGCCGGACGGGGCGGGGCGCGGGGACGAGTACGTCAAGGTGATCATCGACCTGCCGGGGCCTTTGAGTGAAAACGAAATCAATCTCTACCGGCAACTGGCGGCGCTCAGAACCGGATCCGGGGGGGCAAACAGATGAAGTTCACCATCAAGTTCCACCAACACACCTTTTTTCCGGGCGAGGAAGTCTGGCTGCCGGTGGCCCTGACCGGGATCTCCGCCCTGACGCTGCAAAAGATGGCCGAGACCGGCTGCTTCGAGGTGCGCGACGGAGCCGTGCGGGCGGAAAACCTGCACGATGTCCTGCGCGTGATCCGGCTGCGCCGCCACCTGGGCGTCAATCTGGCCGGGGCGGCCGTCATCCTGGCCATGCTGGACCGGCTGGAGAAGCTGGAGCGGGAAAACGAGCAACTGCGCCGCCGGCTCGGCTATTAGAATATTCCTTTCTCGTGAGGAGGTACCGTATATGGATTTGAACCGTTATACCCAAAAGGCCAGGGAGGCCCTGACCACGGCTCAGAATATCGCGGCCGAAAGACACCACCAGGAGATCGGCGCCAAACATCTTCTCCTGGCTATTCTGCAGCAGGAAAAAGGCATCGGTAATCGTTTCGTGGCCAGCGCCGGGGTGGATCCCCGGGCCCTGGAAACAGCGGTGGAAGAACTGTTGCGCCGGGTGCCGGCCGTTACCGGCGGCGGGGCGGGAACCCTGTACCTCGGCGCGGCGCTGGCCCGGGTGCTGGCCCGGGCCGATCGGGAAGCCCAGGCCATGAAGGACGAATACGTCAGTGTCGAGCACCAAATCCTGGGCATGATCGAGGAAGGGGAGGATGACCTCAAGGCTGCCTTCCGGCGCCTGGGCCTGGCCCGGGAACCCTTTTTGGCCGCGCTGCGCTCGGTGCGCGGCAACCAGCGGGTCACGGGGGAGAACCCGGAGGAGACCTACGAGGCTCTGGCCAAGTACGGGCGGGATCTGACCGCTTTGGCCCGCGAGGGCAAACTGGACCCGGTCATCGGCCGGGACGAGGAAATCCGGCGGGTGATCGAGATTCTCTCGCGCCGCACCAAGAACAATCCGGTCCTCATCGGCGAACCGGGCGTGGGTAAGACGGCCATCGTCGAGGGCCTGGCCCGGCGCATCGTGGCCGGCGACGTGCCCGAGGGTCTCAAGGACAAGCAGATCATCGCCCTGGACATGGGGGCCCTGGTGGCGGGCGCCAAGTACCGGGGCGAGTTCGAGGAGCGCTTGAAGGCGGTCCTCAAGGAAGTGCAGAACTCCGCCGGGAAGTTGATCCTGTTCATCGACGAGTTGCATACCGTGGTGGGGGCCGGCGCCGCGGAGGGGTCCATGGACGCTTCGAACCTGCTGAAGCCCATGCTGGCCAGAGGGGAGCTGCACGCCATCGGCGCCACCACTCTGGACGAGTACCGCAAACACATCGAAAAGGACGCCGCCCTGGAGAGACGTTTCCAGCCGGTGGTGGTCAATCCGCCCTCGGTGGAGGATACGGTTTCCATCCTGCGGGGCCTGAAGGAGCGCTACGAGGTGCACCACGGGGTGCGCATCCAGGACCGGGCGCTGGTGGCCGCGGCCACCCTCTCCGACCGCTACATCTCGGACCGCTTCCTGCCGGACAAGGCCATCGACCTGATGGACGAGGCGGCGGCCCGGCTGCGCACCGAGATCGACAGCATGCCCGCCGCGCTGGACGACATCACCCGGCACGTTATGCAACTGGAGATCGAGGAGGCGGCGCTGGCCAAGGAGAAGGACGAGGCATCAAAGGAGCGCCTGGAGAAGATCCGCTTCTCCCTGGCCTCCCTGCGTGAAGAGGCCGACGCGATGAAGGCCCGGTGGAACCTGGAGAAGCAGGCCATCGGCCGGCTGCGCGATATAAAGAAGGAGATCGAGGCCACCAAGGGGGAAATGGAACGGGCCGAGCGGGCCTACGACCTGAACCGCCTGGCCGAGTTGAAGTACGGACGCCTGAACGACCTGGAACGCCGGCTCAAAGACGAGGAGGAGGCCCTGGCCGGGCAACAGGGCATGTTGCTCAAGGAGGAAGTGGACGAGGAGGACATTGCCCGGGTGGTCAGCCGCTGGACCGGTATCCCGGTATCCAAACTGCTGGAAGGGGAAAGGGAGAAACTGGTCCATCTGGACGAGATCCTGCACCGGCGGGTCATCGGCCAGGACGAGGCCGTCGCCGCCGTGGCCGACGCCGTACTGCGGGCGCGGGCCGGTATCAAGGATCCGCGGCGTCCCATCGGCAGCTTCATCTTCCTGGGGCCGACCGGGGTGGGCAAGACGGAACTGGCCCGGGCCCTGGCACAGGCCCTGTTCGACGACGAGCGCAACATGATCCGCATCGACATGTCCGAGTATATGGAGAAGCATACGGTATCGCGGTTGATCGGGGCACCGCCGGGCTACGTGGGCTACGACGAGGGCGGCCAGCTGACCGAGGCGGTGCGGCGCAAGCCTTACAGCGTGATCCTGCTGGACGAGATCGAGAAGGCGCACCACGACGTGTTCAACGTCCTCCTGCAACTCCTTGACGACGGCCGGCTGACCGACGGGCACGGGCGCACGGTCAATTTCCGGAACACGGTGGTGATCATGACTTCCAACATCGGCAGCCACGAAATTCTCGGCTTCCAGGATTCCGGGGACTTCGGGAAGATGCGGGAGGCTGTCCTGCGTCTTTTGCACCAGCACTTCCGCCCCGAGTTCCTGAACCGGGTGGACGAAACCGTGGTCTTCCACGCCCTGACGGCGGGGCAGATGAAGGAAATCGCCCGACTGCTGCTGGAGCGTCTGGCGGCCCACATCCGGACGACGGCCGGGATCGGCTTCGACTGGACGGAGGAAGCCCTGACCTATCTGGCCGCCAAGGGCTACGAGCCTTCTTTCGGGGCCCGTCCCCTGCGCCGGCTGATCCAGCAGGAGGTGGAGACGCCTTTGAGCCGGCTGCTGGTCCGGGGCGACGCGGCTTTGGGGGACCGGGTTACGGCCGACGCCGCGGCGGGACACCTCTCGTTGGCCACGGAGAAAGTTCGTCCGGCTTGAACGAGGTAAACGAAATGTAAGGTGCCGCCGGCAGGAAAGTGCATCCCGTTGGTGCAATTATAACGGAAAGGGTGCCGGCCGGGAGGCCGGCCCCGGAAATCCGGAAAAGGAGTGTCGGTTATGACGCAGCTGTCGCAAATCTACCGTTGCCGGGTCTGTGGCAACATGGCGGAAATGGTGCATCCCGGGGCGGGGTCCATGGTTTGTTGCGGCGAGACCATGGAACTCCTGGCGGAAAAGACGGGCGATACGGGGATGGAAAAGCACGTGCCGGTGATCACACGGGACGGGGCCAACATTACCGTCCGGGTCGGGAGCGTACCCCATCCCATGGAGGAGAAGCACTACATCGCCCTCATCGAACTGTTGGCCGACGGCCGCGTCTACCGCAAGTTCCTCGCTCCGGGCGAGGAGCCCCAGGCGGTCTTCTGCTGCCAGGCCGAGGAGGTGTCGGCCCGGGAGTGGTGCACCATCCACGGGCTGTGGAAGTCTTAGCGAGGGCATCAAAGTCGGGGCCGCCGGGGACATCGCCCGGCGGCCTGTTAGTTTGGCGGACGGCGGCGACCCGCTTCGTATCGCGAGTGACCGGTGCATGAACGGTTGACTTATTACCTCCACATTAATATATTATTACTTGGTAAGTAATAACGTTCCGTGGGGGTGCTTCTGTTGCCCGGTAAACTTTTTCCCGGCGGCGGTCCGGTTTCGGAAAGAGACATCGTGGACCGGGAAGATTTTATCGCTTCCTTGCAAACCAGATTGTTGGACGGCCACAGCATTATGCTGGCGGGTCCCCGGCGCATCGGCAAGACCTCGCTGGCCGACGAGGCCATGAGGCGGTTAAAACGGCAGGGAGTCTATACGGCCACCATAGATTCTTTTCGTCTGTCGAACAAGAGGGATTTTGCTGTTTCGATTATCAACGCCTGCCTGGAAAACAGAACCGGCATTCGGAAGACCGTCGATACGTTAAAGCATCAGATCAAATCAATTGCCGGCACTGCGAGAATGACTGTCAAGCTTGAGGGTTTGGCATTTGATCTTGACTTGTTGCGTAACAATGTCAGCGATGACGAGCTGCTCGATTACGCCTTGGAGTTGCCGGAAACACTGGCCAAACGCGACAAGAAACAGATGGTTGTTCTGTTTGATGAATTTCAGGATATAGCCAGGTTTTCTAATATGGATATTTACAAGAAATTGCGCTCCTATTTCCAACGACATCAAGATGTATCTTATCTCTTTCTTGGTTCCAAGGCCGGCATGATGAGGGTTTTATTCGCCAGTCAGGAAGAGGCCTTCTACCGATTCGCCACGATTCTGCCTATTCCCTCTATTCCCGAGGAGGCCTGGGTGCGTTATATCAGGGATAAGTTCAGCGAGCCAGGCATAGCGGTAGATGATGAAGCAATTATCGAGGTTCTTCGGCTGACCGGAGGGCATCCGCATGACACCATGGTTGTTTGTTCGGAAATATATTATGCGGCTCTTCAAACAGAGGCAAGAATCATTACACCTGTCCTTATAAGGAGCGGTTATGACACTGCCCTGTTAACGCTGGCGCAGATCTACGATGAAATACTGGACGAGGTGAGTGAGCGTGCCTATACGCGTCAGGTGTTGAAGCACCTGGCCAAAGGGGATAGCATTTACGACAGGCGCGTCAATCCCAATGAAACGAAAAGGGTAATTGACTATCTGATAGCCAAGGCTCTAATCGAAAAGAACGGCCGTGGTTCCTACAGGTTTACCGAGCCCATGTTTCAAGAACATCTGTTGCGCCATTTCGGGTAGGGTTTGCCGCCCTTTGGTTTCCTTCAGGCCTTATCGCGCCGTCGTTTGTAGCCACCGTGAAAGCCCCGGGAAGGGTTGACACAAATGAAACAAGGAAATAATATGTTGTAAAAGCCGTTTCAATTGTCATTTTTGTTTCAAGGGGGTATCGGCGTGCTCAATCCCTTCAATCCCCACTATCCCGCGGAGGCCAGGTTCTTCGCCAACCGGCGGCGGGAGCAGGAATGGCTCAAAAACGGGTTTTTGCCCAGTCTGGATCCCGCGGGGGCCGGCCCCTGGAACACGGCGGTCCTCGGTCCGTGGGGCATCGGCAAAAGCAGCCTGGTGCGCCGGTTGAGAGAAATGGTTCAGGAATCCGCCGTTCCAACCGGGGCAGTGTTTGTTAGCTGTACCACGGGATTCGGTTCCTTTCTGGGCTTTGCCAGGAGCCTGGTCGCCAACGTACGGAACGAGATCCTCAGCCTCTCGGCCTGGTCGGAGAGCGTGCGGCGCGAATTGGAACCTTGGTCGGTCCAGATCGGTGTGCCCGGGATCGCGGTGAAGAGGGAAAGACGCGACCACACGGAAGACGCGGCGAACGCCGCCGAGTTCCTCCACTCGTCGCTGCGGCGGTTCTGGGAAAAAATCCTGGCTCCGGCGGGCAAATCGCTTGCCTTGATCCTTGACGACGTCAACCTTCTGCAGGACATCGATCCCCAGGCCCTGATGATCCTGCGGGCGGTTTTCCAGGACCTGCAGATGTATCGGACCCGGTACGGTCTCGTGATCACCGGTCCAACCACTCTTTTCGGGGAGGTCCGGGAAACGGCCGAACCGGTGACACGCTTTTTCGAACACCTTCCGCTGGGGGCTTTCGATCGGAACGATACGGCCGACGCGGTCCGGCAGCCTCTGCTTGAAGCCGGGGCGCCGTTTGAGGTATCGGACGACGCGGTGAACTGGGTATTCGATCATACCGGGGGCCACCCCTACTTCGTGGCCTTCATCATGCGCGACCTCGTAGCGGAAACCACCAAACGGCGCCGGCCGGTCATCGACGTAGATACCTGCCAACAGTGCTGGCCCCGGATCGCCGGTCACCTGGAGACGGACAAGTTCAACACCGAGTGGCTCTCCGCCACCGGGGCCGAACAGGAGGTGCTGCTGGCGCTGGCCCGGGGCGAAGGGGTGCGGGGAAACCAAAGGGCGCTCCTGGCGCGGCTGATGCGCAAGAACCTGCTGGTGCGTACGGCACGGGGGCAATACGAATTGTATCACCCCCTGTTCGCCGCCTTCCTGCGCGCCCGGTAAAACTCAGGCCAGGATGGCCAGAAGTTCCTCCGGCTTTCCGATAAGCGTTTTCGCTCCACCGCTCTTCAATTCTTCGGCGGTCCGGAAGCCCCAAAGGGCACCCACCGGGTACATGCCGGCGGCCGTAGCCGTCCGCATGTCGATGCCGGTATCGCCCAGGTAGAGAAAATGGTCCGGTGGCACGGCCAAGGCCCTGGCGATCGCCAGCGCGCCGGCGGGATCGGGTTTGCGCGGCCCTCCCGGCCTCACGCCCAGCACCGGCGCGAAACGCCACCGGGGCACAAGGGCGGCGACCATGGTCTTGGTGAAGTCGTCCGGTTTGTTGGACAGCACGGACAGCCTCATACCCCTTTCCACCAAGGCGTCCAGCAGTTCGGGCACGCCGTCAAAGGGCCGGGAGTTCTTCATCCACCGTTTTCCGTATTCCCGCCGCATGGCCGACAGACAGGCGGCCACCGTCTCCGGGTCGCGGCGCTCCCGGGGAAGAACGCGGCGTACCAGTTCCTCCATCCCGTCGCCGACGAACAGCCGGTAGGCCGACACGGGATGTTCCGGGAAGCGGTGGTCCGCAAGCACCGCGTTCATGGCCTCGGCCAGGTCGCGAAGGGTATCCAGGAGGGTTCCGTCCAGGTCGAACAGCACGGCCTCGTAAGGTATTTCCAGCCACTCCCCCCCAATAGATTCCTTTCTCGTTACAGCGACAGCATGTTCCCGCTGTCGTCCAGGATCGGGTCAACATCGTTGCCGGCGGCGTCGGTCAGCTGCAGGTCGAAGCCGTAGGCCAGCATCAACACGATGGTGTTGTCGACGTACAGGACTTCGTTGCCGACCATGGACACGCTCGGCCCCGTGTCCGGGGTGTCCAGGTCCAGGCCCAGTTCGTCGGTCAGATTGTCGTTGATGTTGGTGCCCACGGTAAAGTAAAGGAACCGGAAGGGGGAACTGCCGGCCACGGCCAGTTGCCCTCCGGCGGGGTCCCACAGGATGTTGGCCGCCGGCACCCCGAAAGCTTCCAGCGTGGGTATCAGGGCGTACAGGTCGGGATTCTCACCCGGCCCCGGGTAGTAGGGGTTGGCCACCTCCACCGGATAAGGGTAGGTGCGCGCCCCGGCCGGGGTCCCACCGTAGGTGGCGGTGATGGTGTCGCCGCCCGGGTGCATGGCGACCTGGTCGGCCGTGAGTTGGGGGGCGGCGGCGGGCAGCGTTTCCCAGGTCGTGAGGGTGACCCGTTCCCGGGCGGGGTCCCAGGCCACCAGCGCCCCGAGGGCCCGGGCCAGGTCGCGGCAGGGGACCAGGAGCCGTCCGGAGGGAGCGACGCGGGGTGCTGCGTCCAACGGTATTTGGATGCCTCCCGCCAGTCCGTGCGGGGCGAGGATGTCCAGCGAGGGGTCGGCGGGGCTGTAAAAGAGGGTGACTTCCACCGGGGAACCGCCGGCGCGCCGCCGCTCGATGTCGACCGCGGCGAGGCCCGGATGCAAGGGGGCCAGGGACTGGTAACGGATCCCGTCCCCGGTCACGCCCAGGGCGTAGGCCAGGTACCGCAGGGGTACCAGGGCGTTGCCGCCGTCCAGGACGGGGGCCGCATCCATCCGGTAGACCCGCCCGTCCACGGTGTAATCAGGGCTGCCGATGGCAAACACGGCGGTGCGTACCGCCGGGGAAGGGGACGCCGCGGTCCGGGCGCGCACCGGGCCCGGCAGGGCCGACACCAGCACCACCAGGGCGGTCAGCAGGGACAGAAACCGGTACCCGGCCATACCCATCATCCTGTCTTGAAGGACCTTGTACTGCTATTATAACAGGCCGGCCGGGGAAATGACAGGACCGGCCGCCGGGGGCGGAGAATTTTCCGGGCTTCCGGCGTTTTGGCCGCCGGCGACGGCGCCAGAGTGAGAGAAAGGCTGCTTTCCGTACCATGCGGTGTTGTGAGCCCGGTGGTTGGTTAAAATAGAACCAGAGGGCGTTTGCCCGGGGTCCGCCAATGGGCCGATAATATAGTTAAAGTCAGTCAAAGTCAAAAAACATGGGTGCCCGGGCGGCGGACACCCACCGGCAGGTGGGTCGGGCCGGCCGGGGTAACGGCGGTGGTGCGGATGGCCAACATTTCCGACTTCATCGAGAGCTACCTGAGGAATCTTTTGGCCGAGAGCGAAACCGGGGTCATCGAGATCGGGCGCAACGAACTGGCCCTGAAATTCCAGTGCGTGCCCTCGCAGATAAACTACGTCCTGACGACCCGTTTCACCCTGGGCCGGGGCTTTTGCGTGGAATCGAAAAAAGGCGGCGGCGGGTATATCCGGATCATCCGTCTGGTGGCGGGGGGCCCCAGGGAGCTTTTAGACACGGTATGCAAGGAGATCGGCCAGGAGCTTTCCGAACAGGGCGCGGCCGGCGTGCTGGCGCGGCTGACCGAAGCCGGGGTTCTGCAGGCGCGCGAGGCCCGGCTGATGAAATCGGTTCTGGCCGCCGGGACGCCGCATCTGGCGCCGGAGGACCGGGGCCGGTTCCGGGCCGATCTGATGCGGGCCATGCTGGGGACGGTTTTGCGAAAGGGCGGGAGATAGGACCATGGTGTGCGAACGCTGTCAGGAGAGACCGGCTACGGTCCACATTACCGAAATCATGAACAACCAGACCCGGAAACTGCACCTTTGCGAGCAGTGCGCCCGCGAACTGCAGGCCCAGAGCTTCGGCTTCCCGCCCCAGTTCGAGTTGCACAATTTTCTGGCCGGCCTTCTCGGGATGGGGCAGGCGCCCAAGACCGAGGAGGCGGGCGAGCAGGTCAAATGCCCCCACTGCGGGCTGTCCGAGAGCCAGTTCGCGCAGAGCGGGCTGCTGGGGTGCGGGGAATGCTACGCCAGCTTCAGGGAACGGATGCAGCCGCTTTTGCGGCGCATCCACGGCCACGAGCGCCATACCGGAAAGGTGCCGGAGCGGACCGGCGGCTACGCCCGGCTGATCCAGCAGATGGAGCGGCTCAAGGGCGAACTGAAGCAGGCGGTGGCCAGGGAGGAGTTTGAAATGGCGGCTCAGTTGCGGGACCGGATCAAGGAACTGGAAAAAGAAATCGGGCAGGAGAGGTAAGCCATGTCGGTGCGCGACGTTATCGAAAATTTGCACGGAGGCTGGATAGGCTCGAGCGGTCCCGAAGCGGACGTGGTGGTCTCCAGCCGCGTCCGGGTGGCCCGCAACCTGGCCGGGATGCCCTTTCCGCACCTTCTGGACCAGGCCGGTGCGCAGGCGGTCATCGATGCGGTGCGCACGGCCTGCCGGGACGAGAGGTTCGTCACCCGGGCGGGCAAGATAGACGTGACCCTTTTGCGCGAGTTGTCGCCGGTGGAACGGCAGGTCCTGGTGGAAAAGCACCTGGTCAGCCCGGACCTGCTCAACGGGTTTGAAACCAAGGCCGTGGCCATCAGCGACGACGAAAGAACCAGCATCATGATCAACGAAGAGGACCATCTGCGCCTCCAGGTCCTCTTGCCGGGCCTCCAGTTGGGCGAGGCCTGGCAACTGGTGGATGTGGTGGACGACGCCCTGGAACTCAACCTGGATTACTGCTTTTCGGAGCAGTTGGGCTATCTCACGGCCTGCCCCACCAACGTGGGCACGGGTTTGCGGGCCTCGGTAATGCTCCATCTGCCCGGTCTGGCGATGGCCAACCAGGTGAAGGGACTTTTGGCCACCGTCACCAAGCTGGGCCTGGCCGTGCGGGGGCTGTACGGCGAGGGCACGGAAGCCCAGGGAAACCTGTTCCAGATCTCCAACCAGGTAACCCTGGGACGCACCGAGGAAGAGGTCATCAACAACCTTCTCCTGATTACCCGCCAGTTGTTGGAGCACGAGCGCCAGGCGCGCTCGGGCGTCTACCACCAGCGGCGCGAGATGCTGGAGGACAGGGTTTTCCGGGCCTACGGGCTGTTGAAATACGCGCGGGTCCTGGGCGCTGGCGAAGCGATGCGGCTTCTGTCCGACCTGCGCCTGGGGGTCGACATGGGCCTGCTGACCGGGCTTTCGCCCCCGGCCATCAACGCCCTGATGGTGGCCAGCCGTCCCGCCTTTTTGTCGCGTGACGGCAAGTTGAACGACTACGAAATGGACGTCGCCCGGGCCCGTTTGATCCGGGAGAAGTTGTGAACAGAGGTGTTGGACGATGATCGGAAGATTTACCGAACGGGCGCACAAGGCGCTCATCCTTTCCCAGGAAGAGGCCAGGCAGCAGAATTACCCTTACGTGGGCACCGAGCACCTCCTGCTGGGCCTGATCGGGGTGGGCGAGGGCGTGGCGGCCCGGGTGTGCGCGGAACTGGACATTACCCAGGACAAGGTGCGGGAGGCGGTCCGTCAGATGGTGGAGCCCGGGCAGGGCGTGCCGCCGGGAGCGGAAATAGGGCTGACGCCCCGCGCCAAAAGGGTCCTGGAACTGGCGGTGGACGAAGCACGCCGGATGGGGCAGAACTACGTGGATACCGAGCACCTGCTGCTGGGGCTGATCCGGGAGGGCGAGGGCGTGGCCGCCCACGTGCTGGGCGCCCTGGGGGCCGACGTGAACCGGGTGCGCGGCATGGTGATGCAACTCCTGGGCGAGGCGGGCAAGGCCTCCGCGGCCCCGGTGCGGTCCGGCGCGCCGGGGACGAAAACGGTCACCTTGGACCGGTTCGGACGCGACCTCACGGCCCTGGCCCGGGAGGACAAACTCGACCCGGTGGTGGGACGGGAGCAGGAAATCGAGCGGGTCATCCAGGTGCTGTCCCGCCGCACCAAGAACAATCCGGTGCTGGTGGGCGAGCCCGGTGTGGGCAAGACGGCGGTGGCCGAGGGCCTGGCCGAAAGGATAGCGGCGGGCAACGTGCCCGAAACGCTGGCCCAAAAGCGCCTGGTGGCCCTGGACCTGGCTTCCCTGGTGGCCGGTACGAAATACCGGGGCGAGTTCGAGGAGCGGCTGAAGAAAGTCGTTGACGAAATGAAGACGGCCGGGGACGTCATCGTGTTCATCGACGAACTGCACACCCTGGTCGGGGCGGGAGCGGCCGAAGGCGCCATCGACGCGGCCAACATCCTGAAACCGGCCCTGGCCCGGGGGGAACTGCAGTGCATCGGGGCCACCACCCTGGACGACTACCACAAATACGTGGAAAAAGACGCGGCCCTGGAGCGGCGCTTCGCCCCGGTGACGGTCGACGAGCCCACGGTGGAGGAGACGGTGGCCATTCTGAAAGGCCTCCGGGACAAGTATGAGGCGCACCACCGGGTCCGGATCACCGACGACGCCCTCGCCGCGGCCGCCCGTCTTTCCGACCGCTACATTTCCGACCGTTTCCTCCCCGACAAGGCCATCGACCTGATCGACGAGGCTTCCTCGCGGGTGCGTCTGCGGGTTTTCACCGCCCCGCCCGCCCTCAAGGAGATCACCGCGCGGTTGGAGGAAGTGCGCAAGGAAAAGGAGGCGGCCGTGGCCGGCCAGGAGTTTGAGAAGGCGGCGGCCCTGCGCGACCAGGAGCAGAAAATCAAAGCCGAACTGTTTGCCGTGCGGGAGGCCTGGAAACAGCGCAACACCGATGCCGAACCGGAGGTGGGCGAGGAGGAGGTGGCCCAGGTCGTCTCCGCGTGGACCGGGGTGCCGGTGAAACGGCTCGCCGCCGAGGAAACGGAACGGCTCCTGCATCTCGAGGAAGTCCTGCACCAACGGGTGGTGGGACAGGAGGAGGCGGTGGCGGCCGTGGCCCGGGCCGTGCGCCGGGCCCGGGCCGGTCTGAAGGATCCCAAACGGCCGGTCGGTTCCTTCATTTTCCTCGGGCCTACCGGGGTGGGTAAAACGGAGTTGGCCCGGGCTCTCGCCGAAGCCCTTTTCGATGACGAAGACGCCATGGTCCGGATCGACATGTCCGAGTACATGGAGAAGTTCGCGGTGTCCCGTCTGGTTGGCGCCCCGCCCGGCTACGTGGGCTACGAGGAAGGGGGACAGCTTACCGAAGCCGTGCGCCGCCGCCCTTATTCGGTGGTGCTTCTGGACGAGATCGAGAAAGCCCATCCCGACGTGTTCAACATCCTGTTGCAGGTGCTGGAGGACGGACGTCTGACCGACGGCAGGGGGCGGGTGGTGGACTTCCGCAACACGGTGCTGATCATGACTTCCAACGTCGGCGCCTCGTTCCTGAAGCGGGAGGGTGCTGTGGGCTTCGCGGTCGGGAACGGCCGGGAGGCCGGTTACGAGCGCATGAAGGAGCGGGTGACCGAGGAACTCAAGCGCACTTTCCGCCCGGAGTTCCTCAACCGTGTCGACGAAGTGATCGTCTTCCACGCCCTGACCGCCGAACAGATCCGGGAGATCGTCGAACTTATGCTGGGCGACGTGTTGCGCCGGCTGGCCGAACAGGACGTGACGGTGGAGGTGGGCGAGGGGGTGGCCGGGTATCTGGCCGCGCAGGGGTTCGACGAGACCTTCGGCGCCAGGCCGCTACGCCGGGCCATTGTCCGTCTGGTGGAAGACCGGCTGTCGGAAGAGATGCTGCGGGGTACCTTCGAGCGGGGCGACCGGGTGCTCCTGCGCCTGGAGGGGGACCGGCTGGTGGTGGAAAAAGCCGCGTGACGCGGGCACCGCTTGGCTTGCTTTTTGCCCGGCCGCTATGCCATAATATTGGTTGAACCGGTTTTTTGCCTTGCGACCGGCGTTTTTCGCAAGCGGCCGTCGCGGGTGCGCGCCGCCGGAGGGGAGTTTTGTTGAAGTCCAGAACCGTTTACTACTGCCGGGAATGCGGCGCCCGCGCGCCGCGGTGGCTGGGCCGGTGCCCGGAGTGCGGCCTCTGGAACACCCTGGAGGAGGCCTCCGGTCCGGATCCGCCCGCGGCGACGGTGGCCGCCCCGGTGCCGCTGGTCGAAGCGGCGGCGGCCCGTGAAGCGCGCCTTTGCACCGGCATCGGCGAATTCGACCGGGTCCTGGGCGGAGGGCTGGTTCAGGGGTCGGTCGTCCTTTTGGGCGGCGATCCCGGTATCGGCAAGTCGACGCTGCTTCTGGCGGTGGCCCACCGCGTGAGCCGGGCCGCCGGTTCCGTGCTTTACGTCACCGGCGAGGAATCGGTGTATCAGGTGCACTTGCGGGCCGTCCGGCTGGGTACGCTCAACGAGCGGCTGTTCGTCCTGGCCGAAACGGTTCTGGGCGCCATCGAGGCCTGTATCACGAACATGGCGCCGCTGCTGGTGGTCATCGATTCCGTTCAGACCGTGGCGGACCCGGAGGTTCCCGCGCCCGCCGGCGGCGTGTCCCAGGTGCGCGAAGTGGTCGCGCGCCTTTCCCGTTTGGCCAAGGCCCAAAACATAACCCTCTTTCTGGTGGGGCACGTGACCAAGGAGGGTTCCCTGGCCGGGCCGAAGATGCTGGAACACATGGTGGACACCGTCCTCTATTTCGAGGGGGACCGCTACCACGCCAACCGGATCCTCCGGGTGGCCAAAAACCGTTTCGGTTCCACCAGCGACATCGGCATCTTCCAGATGGAAGCCGACGGCTTGAGCGAGGTGAGCAACCCCTCCGCCCTTTTCCTGAGCTCGCACACCCAGGACGTGGCGGGAGCGGTGGTGGTCCCCGCCCTGGAGGGCAGCCGGCCGCTTCTGGTGGAAATCCAGGCCCTGGTGGCGCCCAGCGGTTTCGGAACCCCGCGGCGGGTTACCACCGGCGTCGATTACAGCCGGATGGTGATGGTCATGGCGGTGCTGGAGAAGAGGCTGGGACTGGGGCTTTCCGGCATGGACGCCTATGTCGGCGCCGTGGGCGGGGTGCACCTGGAGGAACCGCCGGTGGACCTGGGGATGGCCGTGGCCCTGGCTTCCAGTTTCCGCGAGGCTCCGGTCGGCCGGACCACGGCGGTGATGGGGGAAATCGGCCTGACCGGCGAGGTCAGGGGGGTGGCCGGCATCCGGCAGCGGGTGTTGGAGGCCAGGAGGCTGGGGTTCGACACCCTGGTATTGCCGGAGGCCAACCGGCAGGAGATGGGAGCCCAGCCCGGGGTGACCTATGTGGGCACCCTGGCCGAGGGCCTGGCCGCCGCGTTGCCCTAGGTCGTTAGAGAAAGGCGTTGGGGGGAGAGGCGAAAAGCGTCGCATATGGTCAGAGACGAGAAGGTGGAAGACAGGCTGCTGAGATTGTTGCGCACGGTGGCCCCGGGCACGGCCCTGCGCGACGGGTTGGAAAACATCCTGCGGGCCAAGATGGGGGCTATCGTGGTGCTGGGGGACGGCCCGGAGGTCATGGAGATCACCGAGGGCGGTTTCGTCATCAATTGCGAGTTCGCCGCGGCCAGTCTGTACGAACTGGCCAAGATGGACGGGGCCATCATTCTCAGTGAGGACGGCCGGCGCATCATCGCGGCCAATACCCAACTGGTGCCGAACCAGGGCATTCCCTCCGGCGAGACCGGCATCCGCCACCGGGTGGCGGAACGGACGGCCAAACAGACCGGGGCCACCGTGATCGCCATTTCCGAGCGGCGGGAGGTCATCAGCGTCTACAAGGGGACCCTGAAGTACGTGTTGCGGGACCTGGGCGTGATCCTGACCAAGGCCAACCAGGCCATCCAGACCCTGGAGAAATACCGCTCGGTTCTGGACCGGGTTCTGGCCACCCTGAACCTTCTGGAATTCCAGGACGGGGTCAGTCTTTTCGACGTGGCCAAGGCCATCCAGAGGGTGGAAATGGTTCTGCGGGTGGTCAAGGAGATCGAGCGCTACATCAGCGAACTCGGGGTGGAAGGCCGGCTGATCACCATGCAGTTGGAAGAACTGGTGGCCAACGTGGAGGACGAGGGCCTCCTGATCATCCAGGACTACGCCATGCTGGGCGGCGAGAAGACGCCGGAGAGCATCATGAACGTGGTCAGCAGTTGGCCGGCCGAAGACCTGCTCGATCTGTCCCTGATCGTGCGGGCCCTTGGTTACCCCGGCAGCGCCAGCGTGCTGGACCAGAACGTGGTGCCGCGCGGATACCGTATCCTGGAAAAGATACCGCGCCTCCCGGTGCCGGTGATCGAGAACCTGGTGCAGAGGTTCGGGGCGTTGCGCAACGTCATGTCGGCCAGCATAGAGGAATTGGACGACGTCGAAGGCATCGGCGAAGCGCGGGCCCGTTCCATCAAGGACGGCCTGAACCGTTTCCGGGAGCAGGTCATGGCGTAAGGGATTCAGCTGAGGTTGAAGACACCGAGCATTTTGACGCGTTTTTCTTCCTTGAGGATTATGTCCATGAGGTCCAGATCGAGTACGTTGCACAGGGCCGCCAGGTAGAAGAGGGTGCGCCCTATTTCCGCTTCCACGGTTTCACGGCAATCCTCGCACAGCTTGCCGGAAAGGTTGGAGTCGAGAAACTGCCGCAGTTCGGAGAGGCTCGCCTGGGAGGAAACCGTCTTGTGGCCGGCGTTGATCTTCAGACAGCCGCAACTGGTCACGGCCTTGGCCACGGCCCGGTTCATGCGCGACACGGCTTCCTGGCTCTTGGTCATGATGTCCAGAATGCTGCGGTGACGGATAAGCAGCTCGGAGACGGTGTGCTGGAAGCCCTCGACCTCTATCTCCCGCGTCATCGAAAATCACCCCTGCCGGATTTCTACCCTTGATTGTAATGACTGCACGGGCGTTTTGTCAAATCCGGGCGGGGGTCCGCACCGCATGGGACCGCCCGGGGGGACTGACGTTGGCCGCCCGCGGCGGGACCGGGAGAAATGGGAAAAATCTGTTGACACGTTTTCGGGGCTGTGCTAAAATTGAGTTTTCTTTGACAGCGCAGGCCGCGATATGTTATAATGGGGGAGCAGTACCGTAAGGAGGGGATTTTTCCTTGTTCAAGGTGGGCGCCAAAGTGGTCTACCCGATGCACGGAGCGGGCGTCATAGAATCCATCGAGGAGAAGGAAGTTCTGGGCGAGAAGAAGCAGTACTACGTGTTGCGCCTGCCCATAAGCGACCTTAAGGTGATGATCCCCATCAGCAGCTGTCAGGAGGCCGGGCTCCGGGAGGTCGTGGACGAAGAGGGAGTGCAGCGGGTGCTGGGCATCCTCGGCGGTGAAACCACGGCCATGTCCAGCAACTGGAACCGGCGCTACCGGGCCAACCTCGAAAAGATGAAGACCGGCAGCATCTTCGAGGTGGCGGAAGTGGTCCGCAACCTCATGAAAAGGGACAGGGAAAAGGGGCTCTCTTCCGGCGAGAGAAAAATGCTGGAAAACGCCCGCCAGATTCTGATCAGCGAACTGGTTCTGGCCACCGAACTGGAGGAGGAAAAGGCGTTGCGGATGGTGGAAGGCGCTTTTGCCTGAGGCCGCGGTGCCCCATAAGGTTTTTTTGTTTTTTGTGACGGAAAAGGGAGGGCGGAGTGTCGTTATTTTTAATTATTTTTTAATTGATGATTGGCCGCCCGGGGTTTATAATGGAACATATCCGGGTAAGGGGAGGGGGTGATCCGTTGTTCAAAAAGACCGTGTTTTTCGTGCTCGTATTGGGGTTCGGCGCCGGCGCCTTTTACGCCGGGCTCCGGGTTCTGGATGCGGGTATACTGCCGCCGGCTTTCGGGACGATCCAGTTGAAGATCGGTTTTCTGGCCCTGGCCACTTTGCTGGGCATATTTGCGGGGATCGTGGTGGCACCCTGGCTGATTCGGGGTTCCCTGGGCTTTGCCGTCAGGTTGGACATGTATCTGCAAAAGACACCGCCGCAGGATCTGATCATGGGTTCGGTCGGTTTGATCTTTGGCCTCATAATTGCTAATTTATTTGGTTCCATCCTGTCTTCCATGGGATGGCTGGGCCGGTTGGTCTGGATTCTCGGTTCGTTGCTGTTGGCGTACCTGGGCATGAGTATCGGTATCAAGAAACGGGAGGAACTCCTGGCCCTTTTGGCCAACGTCCCGAAGTGGGGACGCGAAAAAGGGGCCAAGAACGAGACGAGGCAGGGGGTCTCCGTCAAGATCCTCGACACGAGCGTGATTATCGACGGCCGTATCGCCGATCTGTGCGAAAGCGGTTTTATCGAAGGAGTGCTCCTGGTTCCCGTCTTCGTGCTGGAGGAACTGCGGCACATCGCCGATTCGGCCGATCTGCTCAAGCGTAACCGTGGCCGCAGGGGTCTGGACATCCTGAAGAAGATCCAGAAGGACAACACCATCAAGGTCCAGATTTACGACAACGTCCGCTGGCTGGACGACACGGCCGAGGTGGACATCAAGCTGGTCAAGCTGGCGGAACGCCTGGGGGCCCGCCTGATGACCAACGACTTCAACCTGAACAAGGTGGCCGAGTTGCACGGCGTCCGGGTCCTGAACATCAACGACCTGGCCAACGCGGTCAAGCCGGTCGTTCTTCCCGGCGAGGAGATGACGGTCCAGGTGGTCAAGGACGGCAAAGAAATGGGCCAGGGGGTGGCCTACCTGGACGACGGTACCATGATCGTGGTGGACGGCGGCCGGCGCTACATCAATCAGACCGTGGCCGTGATGGTGACCAGCGTGCTGCAGACTTCGGCCGGCCGCATGATCTTCGCCAAGCTGCGGAGTCCGAAGGGGGAGGTTTCCCCGCTGGGCGGCGTCAACGCCCTTGGGTAGAACGTTTGCCGTCGTGCCGGCGGCCGGTTCCGGACGGCGCATCGGCGGCAAGAAGCAGTTCATGTATCTGGCGGGGCGGCCGTTGTTCCTTTGGGCCCTGCGGGTGCTGGCCGGGAGCCCGGAGGTGGACGGGGCGGTCCTGGTTGTGCCGCCGGGCGACGAGGAGCTGGCCGCCTCTCTTCTTGGCGATGTCCGCGTCCGGGTGGTGGCCGGCGGGGATAGCCGCCAGGAGTCGGTCCGTCTGGGGCTGGCCGCCGTGCCCGCCGATACGCAATGGGTCGTGGTGCACGACGCCGCGCGGCCCCTGCTCCGGGAAAAAGACCTGGCGGCGGTGTGCGCGGCGGCCCGGGAATATGGCGCCGCCACCCTGGCCGTAGCGGCCAAGGATACGGTGAAAACGGCGTGCGACGGAATGGTGGCCCAAACCCTGCCCCGGGAAAACCTCTGGCTGGTACAGACGCCGCAGGTGTTTCGCTATGACTGGCTGGTGGCGGCCCACGCCCGGCACCAGGGAAGCACGGCCTACGACGACGCCGCCCTCGTGGAGATGGACGGGCACCCGGTAAAGTTGGTGTCGGGATCGACCGATAATATTAAGGTAACGACACCCGAAGACTTGCTGGTGGCCGGGTTTCTTTTGGGGGGTAGGGGGATGCGGATAGGTTTCGGTTACGACGTGCACCGTCTGGAGGAAGGACTGCCCCTGGTGCTGGGCGGCGTCGTCATACCCTGGGAGCGGGGCCTGAGAGGGCATTCCGACGCCGACGTCCTGATTCACGCGGTCATGGACGCGCTGCTCGGGGCCATGGGGGAAGGGGACATCGGCGTCCTCTTCCCGGACACCGACCCGGAGTACCAGGGGATCGCCAGTACCGACCTGTTGTACCGGGTGGGTTCCCTGTTGGCGAGGAAAGGGTACAAAATCCGGAACATCGACGCCACCGTCGTGGCCGAAAAGCCGGTCCTGGCGCCTTACATACCGCGGATGAGGCAGGGAATCGCCCGCGTCCTGGGGATAGCGTCCGGCCAGGTCAACGTCAAGGCCACGACCACCGAGGGTTTGGGCGCCTACGGGCGGGAAGAGGGCATGGCGGCTTACGCCGTGGCCCTGTTGGAGTAAGGAAAGGAGAATGTCAATGAAGAAGTGGGAATGCACGATTTGCGGCTACGTGTACGATCCGGCGGAAGGTGACCCCGAGCACGGGATAGAGCCCGGCACACCGTTCGAAAAACTGCCCGAGGACTGGGTGTGCCCGGTTTGCGGCGCGGGTAAGGAAGTATTCGAGGAGAAGGACTGAAAGAACCGGGAACCGGGGGGACGAGCCCCCGGTTTTTTTCTATCCGGTTTTGCCAGGAAGTTTGAGTTCGGTCGGCGGGCGGGCTGAACCCGCTTGACCCAAGCCGGACCTTTTACTATAATAGATTTAGAACTTACTAAACGACAAAAATGAGGTGCCGGATGGACGACCTGGAGTGCTCCCGGGAGGCCCTGATCCAGGCCCTGGGCCGTCAAAGCGCCTTCTGGGGGCTGGGACGCACGGCCGGGGAGATGTACGCCGCCCTGTATCTGAGCCCGGAGCCCCTTTCCCTGGCCGAGGTGGCCGCAAGGCTGGCGGTGACCAAGGGCAACATAAGCGTGGCCATCCGGCAACTGGAGCGACTGGGCATGGTGCGGCGCTCCTGGCGCAAAGGGGACCGCCGGGTCTTTTTCGAGGCCGAGACCGACTTTTGGCGGATAGCGCACGACGTGTTGAGGCGGCGGCACAAGCCGGAGTTCGACCAGTCGTTCGACCTGGTGGCGGAAAGTGTCCGCCTGGCCCAAGAGGCGCCGCCGTCGGCGGAGCGGGAAGCCGCGCTGGGACGCCTGGCGCGCCTGCAGGAGTTCTACCGTCTGCTGGACGGCGTGGCGGAGGTATTACTGGCCCTGCGTCCCGAGGAACTGAAGGCCGCGGTGGAGATGTTCCGGTTGCTGGCATCCCGGAAGATGGAAGACCAGGCTTGATATGAAAGAGGCTGGTATTGTGGACGACGACTTGTTGGTCGTGACCGGGGCCCTGGGCTACACCGGCAAATACATCGCCCGGCGGCTTCTCGACCAGGGGAAAAAGGTCAAAACCCTCACCAACCATCCGGACCGGCCCAACCCCTTCGGCGGCCGCCTCGGGATCGCTCCGCTGAATTTTGCCGACCCCGGGGGACTGGCGAGGAGTCTGGCCGGCGCGACGACCCTGATCAACACCTACTGGGTGCGTTTTGCCTACGGGGACGCCACCTACGACCGGGCCGTGGCCAACACGCGGGTCCTCCTGCGGGCGGCGCGGGAGGCCGGCGTCCGGCGGGTCGTGCACGTCAGCATCACCAACGCCGCCGCGCGCTCACCCCTCCCCTATTTCCGCGGCAAGGCCCTCCTGGAGGAGGATGTCGCCAACTCCGGGATGTCCTACGCCATCGTGCGCCCCACCGTCATCTTCGGCCCCGAAGACATCCTGATCAACAACATCGCCTGGGCCCTGCGGCGCTTCCCGCTGTTTCCGGTTCCCGGCCGGGGCGACTACCGGCTGCAGCCGGTCTTCGTCGGGGACATGGCCGGAATAACCGTGCAGGCGGCCGAAAAAGAGGAAAACCTGGTCATGGACGCCGTGGGCCCGGAGACCTTCACCTTCAACGAACTGGTGGCGCTCATCCGGGCCCGGGTGGGCAGCCGGTCTTCGATCGTCCACCTGCCGCCGGGGGTGGCCCTGTCCATGTGCGGTCTGGTGGGCCGGTCCGTCAACGACGTGGTGCTCACCAGGGACGAGATCGAAGGGCTGATGGCCGGCCTCCTGGTATCGGCTTCCCCCGCCACGGGTACGACCCGGCTTTCCGACTGGCTGAGGGACAACGCGGCCACGGTGGGTACGGCCTACGCTTCCGAATTGGGCCGGCATTACCGGATCCGGCAGTAACGCATCGCCGGCCAACCGGGTTTGGACCGGACCGGCAGGGATGGAACGACTGGCGTCGAATATATAGGTGGGTCATGGTCACGGGTCCCATACATCTTGTGGCCCTGCCGAAAAAGTCATTTTTCGCCGAAAGGAGCCGCGCCGGTGGATTACAGCCCGCAAAATCCCCTCATCGTGCAGAGCGACCGCACGGTGCTGCTGGAGGTGCACAACCCCCTCTTCGACGAGGCCCGCGACCAGTTGAGCCGGTTCGCGGAACTGGAGAAAAGCCCGGAGCACATTCATACCTACCGGATCACCCCCCTGTCCCTCTGGAACGCGGCGGCCAGCGGTATGACGGCCGCCCGGATCCGGGAGGCCCTGAACAAGTACGGCAAGTTTCCCCTGCCGGCCAACGTGGACCGGGATATCCGGGACTACCTGGAACGTTACGGACTGGTAAAACTGGTGGATCGCGGGGGAAAGCTCTTCCTCGTCTCGGAGGACCGGGCGGCCCTACTGGAAATCGCGCGGCACAAAGAGGCCGCGGCCCTGATCGCGGGCCGGGCACCGGACGGCGGCCTGGAACTGAAACCGTACCACCGGGGTTTGGCCAAGCAGGTCCTGATCAAGATGGGCTACCCGGTGGAGGATTTGGCCGGTTACGTGGCGGGGGCGAAACTGGCCTTCTCCCTGTTGCCGGTCACCCGGGCGGGACAGCCCTTCGCTCTGCGGGATTACCAATCGGCGGCGGTGGCCGCCTTCCATGCCGGGGGATCGGCTGCCGGGGGCAGCGGGGTGGTGGTGCTGCCGTGCGGTGCCGGGAAGACCATGGTCGGCCTGGGGGTGATGGCCCTCTTGCAGTGCCAGACCCTGATCCTGACCACCAATATCGTCGCCACCCGTCAGTGGATCGACGAGCTCCTGGCCAGGACCGACCTGCCGGCGGACGCGGTGGGGGAGTACAGCGGGGAAACCAAAAGCATCGCCCCGGTCACGGTGGCCACCTACCAGATCCTTACCTCCCGTCAAAGCAAGACCGGCGACTTCACGCATTTCAACCTGTTCAACTCGCGGGACTGGGGTCTCATCATCTACGACGAGGTGCATCTCCTGCCCGCTCCGGTGTTCCGGATCACCTCCGAACTGCAGGCCCGGCGCCGGTTGGGGCTCACGGCGACCCTGGTGCGCGAGGACGGCCGGGAAGAGGACGTCTTCTCCCTGATCGGACCCAAGAAGTTCGACGTACCCTGGAAGGTGCTGGAGCACCAGGGGTGGATCGCTTCCGCCCTGTGCACCGAGGTGCGCCTGCCCCTGGACTCCGGTTTGAAGATGGAATATGCGGCGGCCGAGACCAGGGACAAGTTCCGCATCGCCTCGGAAAACCCGGCCAAGATGGCGGTGATCCACCAACTGGTGGCCAAACATGCCGACGATCACGTTCTTGTCATCGGGCAGTACATACGGCAGCTCGAGGAAGTGGCCGCGCGGTTGAACGCCCCGCTGATCACGGGAAAGGTGGGCAACCTGGAGCGGGAAGAGTTGTACGACCGGTTCAAGAAGGGGGAAATCGGGGTGCTGGTGGTCTCCAAGGTGGCCAATTTCGCGGTGGACCTGCCTGACGCCAACGTGGCCATCCAGATCTCCGGCACCTTCGGCTCCCGCCAGGAGGAAGCCCAGCGTCTGGGCCGCATCCTGCGCCCCAAGCGTGACGGGGGCGGCGCCTGGTTCTACAGCCTGGTCTCCCGGGATACCCGGGAACAGGAGTTCGCCTTGAACCGGCAGATGTTTCTCACCGAACAGGGCTACCGCTACCGCATCGTCACGCCGGAGGAACTGAAGGACGGCCATGCCGGTCCGGACCGGGACGAGGGGGAACTTCCACCCGTGGCGGCCGGTAGGAACGCCGGTCCCCATTTGCGGCTGGTAGTGAACAACGGGGGTGGGCGGAGATGAGCAATCTTGCCCAATGCCTGATCCGTACGCCGTCCAGGGATTTGCGCCAGATAGCCGGCCGGCTTTTCCCCGGCGACCTGGCTTCCTGGGGCCGCGCGTCGAACATCACGTCCTTTTTGGCCGAGAAGCTGCTCGACGAGGAGTTTTTGGCCGGCTTTCTGGACAGACTCAGCGAACGGCAGCGGCGGGTCATAACCCTGCTGGTATGGACGGCGGGGCGGGAGGGCCTTTCCGGCGCACGGATGGAGGGGCTGCTGGCGAGTACGGGAGACGACGCGCCGAAAGAAACCGTACTTTCCCTGGCCGCCCGCGGCATTGTCTTTGCTTCGCCCTACCAGTGGGGGGGCTACTGTCTACCGGAAGATCTGGCCGCAAAGATACGGGCGGTGCTCGTCCGCAGGGCTCTGCCGCGGGCCGTTCCTTCCGGCGAGGTGGCTTCCGCGAACGTGTTTTCCGGGCACTTCTACGAAGATTGTCTCACGTTTATGGCTTACCTTCATAAGAACGAGGTTGCTCTCACCCAGAAGAACGCCATCCCCAAGAGAACGCTGGCCAAAATATTCAATATAATGCAGTTCAAGGAAGCCACGGCTGATATTCCCGCCGATTTCTTTTACACCATTCGTTTTTCCCTGCTTCTGGGCTATTGCATCAACTTTGTCAAGGCCGTCTATTTCCATGAGCGGATGGCGAAAGTGATGACCGATCCCGTCGTTCGCTGGTTCAAAGAAAAGCCGTCGGACATGGTCGTCAAGGCCGCCCCCCAGGTCTGGGACTTCCTGTGCCGGGCCTGTCCCAATCCCGTGACCGGGGCGTTGATCGAATTGCTGCGCCGGATGAAGGAAGACCAGTGGTATGCCTACGCGGAAGTGGCGGGAGCGGCCCAGAGGCTGATCGATCCATACACGTGTCAAGCGCCCGAACCGGGGTATTACCTGGACATCATGCTGGACACGGGGTTGCTGGCGGAGGGACGGTCGCATGACGGGGAGCGGCTGGTGCGCTTCGGTTTCTGGTCGCCGGGGAAACATGTCTCCGTGTTTCCGTCCCTGCCCGGGGAAGAAGACGGTTTCTGGGTCCAGCCCAACTTCGAGATTCTGGCTCCGCCGCGTCTGGCGCCGGCCCTGCGCTGGCAGTTGGAAATGGTGGCCACTCCGGTGAAGATGGATCACGCCTGTATTTACGCGCTCACCAAAGAGGCGGCCCTGGGCTTTTTCGACCGCGGCGGCGACATCGGGCAGATGGTGGGTTTCCTCGAGAAGTACAGCAAAAGCCCCCTGCCGCAAAACGTGCTGTTCACCATCAGGGAATGGGGTGCCAGCTACGGGCGGGTCAGCTTCCTGGATGTTTTCCTCCTGCGTTGCGACGATGCCAAACTGGCCGACGAGATAGAGCACCATCCGAAATTGCGGCCGTATGTGAGGCGCCGTTTCGACCAGAACCACCTGGTGGTCTCGCGGGACCAGTACGAACCCCTGCTGGCGGCGTTGCAAAAGCAGGGCTATCTCCCCAGGAAGGGCATTTTCAGGCCTTCGAATTGACCGGGAAAACCATTTCGGGAAACGGGTGAACGTCAACGGGCACCGCTGGAGCTTTTCAGCACACTGGCCCAGGCCGCGGGGGAGATGGCCGGCCGCGCGCCAGGGGAGGATTGTTTTCAACGGCCAAAATCGTGCATGTCTCACGGCCCGATTATCCGGTGCCGTTTGAACGCGGCCAGGCCAAAGGCCAGGAGGCCCAGGTCCAGGAGGAACAACAGCGATATGGCGGCCAGCGTGACCGGCAGGACGCCGGCGTGCAGGCCCTGCATGAAGGCGCTTCGAAGGGCGGCCGGCAGGAGACGGAAGGCGAAAACGGGCACGAAGATCAGCACCAGGGTGGCCAGGCTCAAGTTTTGCTGCACCTGCCTGACCGTGGCGGCCCGCAGGGAAAACAACGCTCCCAGGCCCGCGGCCAGCCCTGCGCCCAGAAGACCAAGGGCGAGGGATCCAAAGGCGTCGACGGGGGAATAGAACAGGAATTGACCCCGGCCCGAACTGAGGTTGACGGTCAGCAGGGCGACCACCGTGCTCAGGATGGTGATTGCCCAGCCGAATCCCAGCGAGCCCGTCACTTTCCCGAAAAAGATGGCCCGGTCCGGCAGGCGGGTGGCCAGGAGGGTTGTAGCAGCAAATGATTTTGCCAATCAGTAATATGTATAGGCATTGACCGGCGGACAATATTCTGATATAATTAACTATCATGGAAAAGATGTTCAGTGCAGGAGA
>Ga0078972_1006156_pt1 | contig 29058 bp, 23 predicted proteins | sample YelNatPaOPGAMG01_FD_67568 | JGI IMG/M metagenome (GOLD analysis project Ga0078972, IMG submission 67568) | Hot spring thermophilic microbial communities from Obsidian Pool, Yellowstone National Park, USA - OP-RAMG-01 (SPADES assembly) (version 2) | ecosystem: Environmental > Aquatic > Thermal... | reverse complement strand
ATATGCGCTGGCGAACCTCATGCATTTTGCGGCGGGCGTGCTTTGCGTGCTATTCATCTGGATGACCGGCCGGCGATATTTCGGCCAGAACGCCGCAGCCCTCGCTGCACTGACTTTTGCAGCCGCGCCCATCACCGTGTGGGAAGCGGGATCTGCATACATAGAATTGGGTCTCACGCTTTTCGCATTCGCGTCCATCGCAGCGATTCTCAGATACCAAGAGGAGGGCAACCTTTCCTGGATAGGCTTGGCCGGTGTATTGACCGGGTTTGCGCTGTCTGTTAAGGCCTTGGCACTCATCCCCTTCGCCGCCTGTGCGCTCGTGCTCGGCCTCCTTCGCCCTGGCTGGAAAAAATGGCTTGTGTACGTGACCCTCGCACTCATGGTGGGATCGCCGTTTTACATCAAGTCATGGGTGTGGACGGGCAATCCGGTGTACCCGTTCGCCTACAGCATTTTCGGCGGCCGCAATTGGAGCGCGGACCGGGCTGCCGCCTACGCTACGGAACAGGAGAGCTTCGGCCAAAGCGCCAATCGAACAAGCGTAGCAGATGATGCCGAGGGACTTGTGGCCGTGTATCGCAAGCCTACGGCCGCTCAACGTTTGCGCAACTTGATGCTGGCCCCTTTCGACCTAGTGGCCATTCCATCCCTCTTCTACAACCATAACGATCCGGGTGTGCGCACTCATTTAGGCTTTCTATGGCTTAGCCTTGTGCCCTTGGTGCTATTGACGTGGCAGCGCCTGACATTCACACGCGCGTTCCCGGTCCTTGCAGCAATCGCTCTCATCTGGTTTGTTGCATGGGATCTGTCCATGCAATACGTGCGCTACCTCCTCCCTGTATTAGGATTGGCTGCGGTTCTAGGAACTGCCGCGGCCACGGAGCTTGTTCGCCGCAGAGTATGGTTTGCATATATGGTTGCCGCAGTGGCTCTCCTGCAATGCGCCTTTACGCTCCTGTACTATCTTCCCATGCTTCCCCAACATTGGGACGTAGCCGTCAATGGCGATGCACGCAATCAGTACCTTTTGCGTAGCGTAAATTGCTATGGCGCTGAAATGTGGATCAATCAGCACACTCCGCGCGATGCGGGCGTGGTGCTCTTCGAGGACACGCGCGGCTTTTATCTGGATCGTCCCTATTTGTGGGGAAATAGCCCGCACTCGGCGTATATCCCGTATGAACGCTTCCGTTCCGGTCGCGACATGGCCAATTGGTTCTTGGCGCACGGCATTCGGTACGCCCTTGTGAATCTGCAGTTCGCCCCTCAGAATAACTCCCCGGATGCTAGAATGGCCCTCCTGGAGGCTGTTCAAGCGGGCACTACACCCAGCCTCGCCATGGAATGGTACGCTCCAGAGCGCCTGCAAGGGGAACGATGGCGGGCACTGCTGGGAGATGCCATGCGCACGGGAGCGGCCCTACCGATACCCGACGCATGTTCCCGGGCCACTGTCGTGCTCCAGTTCACTCCAGCGGAGGAGCCCAAATGAGGCGCGAGCACGCCGACGCCCCGCCACCGGGGAATAGACGCACCGCGCATTCAACGATCCATTTAGCCCTTCTTGCGGCCATTCTTGCGCTCTACGGGCTATTATCGGCCGGTCACGCGCGCATAACGCCGGTAGCACCGGATCCCTCCGTGAATTACATTAATGCGCCGGATGAGGCGGCCCATTTGCGCTATGTTCGGTGCATCGCCACGGACCGGAGCTTGCCGCGAGCGTCGGGCCCATGCGCCACATACGAATGGCATCAGCCGCCCCTCTATTACATCCTTGCGGCGCCTCTGTACCGCTTCGGACCCCCTGCGATGCGCGGCCTCTCCGTTTTGTTGGGCATGGTGGGATTGGTGGGCATCTTCCTTTTTGCGCGCACGCTGGCTCCTCAGGTACCGGCTACTGCCCTGCTGGCTACGGCTTTTGCTGCATTCCTTCCCATGCGCCAAGCGGTATATGGAGCCGTCAACAACGATGCCCTTACGGAGGCATGCTTCACCTTTACCCTTCTGCTATGCACTCGGGCCGTACAGCGCGGCATCCGCCCAGGTTTAGCTGTTGCCATGGGTGTGGCGCTGGGTGTATCGCTCGTTACGAAGGGCAGTGCGTTCCTCCTGATCCCAGTAGTGCTTCTTGCGCTCGTCCTTGCCCTGCGCAGGCACAAAAGCACGTGGCGGGAATACGCGCTTGGAGCGTCAGTTTTGGGTGTAGCCGCGCTGATTGTGTTCCCATGGCTCCATCACATGGCCATCCTCACCGGGGAAGCCGTGCCCCTCCAAACGTTCCAGCACGAATTTCAGGGCACCATGAAAGCATCAGACTTCCTGGAAGGGCGCGGCTTCGTGGCGGATCCCTGGACAGGCGCTCCCCACCCAGCCGCCACAATGCACCGCGCAGAATACTTCGCAACTGTTGTCAACTGGACTTTCCGCACATTCTTCGGCGCATATACGCCCCCAGGCAAACCTGCCACGTTGGGGATACCGTTCTTCATGCCGCCCCAATTCTACGTGCTCTTTGGGGTGATAGGGGTGTGTGCAGCCCTGGGATGGGTGCGCCTCCTGACGTCAAAGGCTCTCCATCAGACCATGGATGGCGCCGCATTCCTTCCGGGCCTTGTTACGTCCCTACTGGTTCTAGCTGCCTTTGGGGGGTTCATTTGGGTGTACTTTCAGGCTCAAGGGAGATATCTATACCCTGCCCTTGCCCCCGTCAGCACGCTTATGGCACAGGGATTGGCCGCACTGGTTCCTGCCCATAAGCAAGCAGTCGTCTTCGTGGGATTAGCCTTCGTCTTGTTCCTGCTGAGCGTAGCCTTCCTGGTTTCTGGGGTTCTTCCGGCCTACAGCATTTCCACTGTGCCCCCATCCCCCTAGAGCGCCGTTTCGGTGCAGGTTCGATGAAATTCCCGTTCTTCACTTATTCGCGCGTCCGGGCAAGCCGGCCTGGGCGCCGGAACATGAAACACCCGCCGCACTACACACCTCACGGCAACGCGAAAGCACTCGTTTCTAAGCCTGCCGCACCGGTTGCACGTGTGCAATAATGGATCTGTGACCACCATCCATTCGGAATCGGCAGAAGCCACCCGGCGGCTGGGCGAAGCCATCGCCGCACGAGTAGAGCCCGGTGATACCATTCTTCTAGAGGGCGACCTGGGCGCCGGCAAAACTACACTAGTGCAAGGTATCGCCCACGGGCTTGGGGTCCCGGTCCCGGCCACGAGCCCTACATTCACGCTGATCCATGAACTGCGCGGAGGACGAATGCCTTTGTACCACGTGGACCTCTATCGCATTTCGAGGGACCAAGACCTGGAAGACCTGGGGCTGGAAGATCTGATGGACGGGGATGGTGTACTTGCTGTGGAATGGGGCGATCGGCTCGGCCACCTCCTGCCCCCTTCCTATCTCCGCATCACGATAGAGCGGTCATGCGAAGACCGACGATTAATCCACCTCCAAGGCGTGGGCGAGCGCGGGCAGCGGCTCTTGCAGGCGGTAGAGGTGCTTCCCCCGTGTTAGTGCTGGCAATGGAAACTACTTCGGATACCTGCAGCGTGGCCGTTGCCGACGATGCGGGCATCGTGTGCGAGCGCACCTTCCGCCATCGCATGCGCCTCTCTCAACGTTTCATGGATGATGTGGGCGCAGTGTTGGCGGATGCCGGTGCCGCACCGAAGGGTCTCAGTGCCATCGCGGTGTCGTTAGGCCCGGGTTCTTTCACTGGAGTGCGCGTTGGCGTTACGGTGGCCAAAGTGATGGCGGACGTACTGGCCCTTCCCATTATCGGAGTGCCCACGTTAGAGGCTTTGGCGTGGCCCCACCGCATGTTACCTAACATTACGCTCGTGCCCGTGGTGCGTTCTCGCCCGGGCGTGGTATGCGCGGGATTGTATCGCTCTGAGCAAGCGCACTTAAGGCTCATACGCGAAGGCGCACTCTACACTCCGCGCGAGATGGCAACAGCACTAGAGCAGGTGGACGATGTTCTGTTGTGCGGGGAATACGCACCCCGTTGGTCGGCTATCCTGAAGCAGGAAACGGGTCTCGCAATTCCGTGCACGGACGGGGATCCCCCGCGGGCGAGTTCTGTAGCACTGATGGCGATGTCACGTTTGGGAGAAGGATCTGTGGATAGTCCTATCACGTTGGTGCCCATCTACGCAGCCCCGCCGCCTATCCACGAAAAAAAGAGGGTGGATGATCGGGTGCCCTAGGTCCCCCCGTTCCCCACAGATCACCATTTCGGCTTGGCGGCGAGCCCCAGGCGCCGGGAGCATCAGTGACCGCCGTTGCGGTATTTTCGCACCAAGCCCACCACCTTGCCGATGATCCGCCCTCCCTCGCGTGGCACAACGATGGGCTCGTAAGCCGGGTTGGAAGGCACAAGCAAGATACGCCGGCCTTCGTAGCGGATGCGCTTAATCGTTGCCTCATCTCCCAATAGAAACGCCACCAGGTCCCCATCTTCGGCAGTCGCTTGGGGCCGGATCACCACCAAGTCCCGCGGGAGGATATGGTCGCCCACCATGCTATCCCCCTTCACCTCTAGCACGAAGGCTCCCGGCGTGTTATGAACCAAGTCCTGCGGAACAGGGACGTATCCTTCGATATTCTCCGAGGCTGTGATGGGAGCGCCGGCTGCAATCGTGCCCACCAGGGGAAGCATCGCCACCTCGCGCTTGAGCGCTGCCTGCTGCTCTTGCCCAACGATGGTGATGGATCTAGCCGTACTCGCCCGCTTGATGTATCCCTTACGCTCCAAGGCATCCAAATGGACCGTAACACCGCGCAGGCTTGTGATGCCGAAATGGCGCCCGATCTCACGAATGGATGGCGGATAGCCCACCTTGTTCGCGTACTCTTCGATGTACTCCAGGATGCGCTCCTGTTTGAGCGTGAGGCCACGCGTCATTTGATCTCACCTCACTGGTGAACGCTGCGGATACCGCACTGCAGGCGCTCGAACACGTTTTCGTGTACGGTACCGATTGGTATAAGTGTACACCTACAGCCGTCTACTGTCAAGGTGGCGCATTAGATTCGGCGATTCTCTCTTGGAGATAACCGAGCGCCCGCCCTAGAGCAGCGGTAACATCTGCTTCTGCCGGATGCCCCCTATGCTTCCCCGATGCGCAGAACGCTGAGGAAGGCCTCTTGGGGGATCTCAACGCTGCCGATCTGCTTCATGCGCTTCTTGCCTTCCTTCTGCTTCTCCAGAAGTTTCCGCTTGCGTGTGATGTCCCCGCCGTAGCACTTCGCCGTCACATTCTTGCGATAGGGAGCGATCCGGTCGGCGGCAATCACTTTCCCTCCGATTGCCGCTTGAATGCGCACTTCAAACTGCTGCCGGGGAACCACTTCCTTCAGCCGATCAACGAAGGCTCTAGCTCGTGGATAAGCCTTTTCACGATGGGTGATGAACGACAGGGCGTCCACGGGGTCGCCGTTAATCAGGATATCCAACCTCACGAGCTGCGATGGCCGGTAGCCCGCAGGCTCGTAGTCGAAGGAGGCATATCCCCGCGTGCGGCTCTTGAGCTGATCGAAGAAATCCATCAAGATCTCGGAGAGAGGCAGTTGGTAATGAAGCATTACGCGCTGGGGTGCGGGGTGCTCCATTCTCACAAATTCCCCCCGGCGCTCCCGTGCAAGCTCCATTACCGTACCCACGTACTCGGCCGGAATGAACATGGTAGCATCCACATAGGGCTCCTCGATGGAAGCAATCTGCGTAGGATGCGGCATATGAGCGGGGTTGTCCACCTCCTCTATGCGCCCATCGGTACGATGGATGCGGTAGATTACGGAGGGCGAGGTAGCGATGAGCGAAAGCCCAAATTCGCGTTCCAGCCGCTCCTGCACGATCTCCATGTGCAAGAGACCCAAGAAGCCGCAGCGAAATCCGAAGCCAAGGGCGGCCGAAGTTTCTGGCTCGAAGGACAGCGCAGCGTCATTCAGTTGAAGCTTGAGGAGCGCCTCCTTCAAATCCGGATAATCGCGCCCGTCCAGAGGATAGAGCCCACAGAAGACCATCGGCTTCGCCTTGCGGTAACCAGGCAAGGGAACGGGAGCGGGCCGATCGGCATGGGTCACCGTGTCTCCCACGTTGGCGTCGCCAATGGTCTTGATGCCGGCCGTGAAGAAGCCCACCTCGCCCGTCATTAGCGCGGTGGTAACCTCCATCCTGGGCCGGAACACTCCCACGGTAGAGACCTCAAATTCCTTACCGGTTGCCATAAAGCGGATCTTCTGCCCGGGCTGCAAGGAACCATCCACAATGCGCACATAACACACCACGCCCTGATATGTGTCAAAGTGGCTGTCAAACACCAATGCCCTGAGTGGCGCTTTCGGATCTCCGGAGGGCGGTGGAATCGCATGGACCACGCGTTCCAGAACGTCTCGGATCCCGATGCCTTGCTTGGCGCTTACAAGGATGGCATCATGGGCCTCCAGTGCCAATACGTTCTCGATCTCCTCGCGCACGCGCTCAGGATCTGCCGCAGGGAGGTCAATCTTATTGATCACCGGGATGAGCACCAAGCCGTTGTTCAGGGCAAGGTTCACGTTGGCCAGCGTCTGCGCCTCCACGCCTTGGGCCCCATCTACCACAAGCACCGCACCTTCGCACGCAGCAAGAGATCGCGACACCTCGTACGTGAAATCCACGTGGCCCGGAGTGTCTATGAGGTTCAACTCGTAGGTATCGCCCTTGAGCGACGTGTAGGAGAGGCGCACCGCCGTCATTTTGATGGTGATGCCGCGCTCTCGTTCGATATCCATGGTATCGAGAGCTTGGTCTTGCATCTCCCGCGGTGAAAGGGCACCGGTCAGCTCCAGGATGCGATCGGCAAGCGTGGACTTGCCATGATCCACATGGGCGATGATGCAGAAATTCCGAATGTGGTCTTGGGAATAGGGTTCCATGAACTCTTAGAACGCCCACGGCGCAGACGTGGTGAAATTGCGCCCATAGAGGGAGTCCGCACGCTGCCACGCCGAATGAAGATATTACCCTGCGCCCATACGATACACAACCTGCGGTCTGCGGAGGCATATCGTTCGCCCACACAGACCGTGCTTCCCGAAGCACCCGCGTGTGCGCGGTGCCCACGGGGGTATAATCGCACCACTGCCGCCGTTCGTTAGGAGGAAACAGTATGGATCTAGCGCCTTTCCTCAACAAATGGCTCCATCTTCTCAGCATCATCTTCGTGCTGGGTGGAGTGTTCTATCAGCGGTTCGTCGCCATGCCCATCCTTCGCACAGGGGAATTGGCAGACACGGATTGGGCGCGATCCCTAGCACGCCGGTGGGGTCTCATCAGCGCATTCCTGTGGCTCGTTATCCTGGCCACAGGGTTCGTTAATTTCCACTTCGTGGCAGCCCATGTCAACAGCGCCTATTCGGCAGTGCTCGGGATGAAGATATTGCTGGCGCTGGTGATGTTCTTCCTTGCCATGGCCATCAGCCACCCGGTGCCGTTCCTGGGCGGGCTTCGGCAGCAGCCTGCCCGGGTACTTACCATTCTCATCCTGCTGGGCATTGTTGTGGTGGGCATCTCTGCATACCTCAACCTCTCCCGCATTAGTGGGGCGGGACTGCGCCGAGCGCCGGCTGCAATGCCATCTGTCTCGGCACCACAGGCATTGCCTACTGCCAGATAACAAGAAAGCATCGTTATGCGTATCGCTGAAGCATGCATCGTGATCCTTGCCGAAGATCTGGACCGCACCCTGGAGTTCTATCGGGATCGTCTGGGTCTTTCCGTGCAGGAGGAAGAAGAAGACTGGGCGCGGCTGGATTACAACATCGTGATCATGCGCGCTCCAGAACCGGTTCCCAGCGGAATTGTGACCTTGAACACCGTTATCCTCTCCCTAACGGTTCCCGACGTAGACGCAGCCTACAGGGAACTCACGCGTCAGGGTGTTTCGTTCTTCGAGGTGCCCCAGGATCACGGGACCTTCAAGACTGCTGCGTTGCGAGACCCGGATGGCAATCTGGTACAGTTAATCGAATACCATGAGGAGCCTGGGAATGCGCCACCCAACGGGCCAGGCAATATGGTTTAGCCGGCCTACGCTGCTTGGGACGAGTGATTGTCTTCGCGCCGGCAGCAGCCGTTGCTTGCCTCGCAGGAGTGCTATATCGCGAAAGTCCACGCCCAGGTCCCGGGCTTAAAGGGAGTTGGAACGATGCCACTATACGAATACTTTTGCGCCACCTGTGGACACCATTTTGAGGTACTGCTACGATCCTTTGATACCGCCCCGGGCGCATGTCCTCAGTGCGGTGCCGAGCGCGTTCGCCGTGTCATCTCGTCTTTTGCCGTAAGCCGCAGTCTCACCCCGTGCGGAGTGCCTGCGTCCGAAGCCTCGGCAACCTGCGCCGCCGCGGGCGACACCGGGTGCGCTTGCTGCCGGGGTCAATAGGACACGTTCCCTAGATGAACTCAGGAGGAATGGCCCATCCTGGCGTTTACGCCGCCATAGACATCGGCACAAACACGGTCAAGCTGACCATAGCCGCCCATCGAGAGGACGGATCGTGGCAGGTCCTACGTGAGGATGCCCGTACCACAAGGCTTGGCCAGGGGTATGCCCAGGGCTATCTACAAGAGGCGGCCATAAGACGCACCCTGGATGTGCTCCAAGAGTACATCGAGCAATGTAGAGAGGCCAATGTCCGCCAGATTGCCGCAGTCGCCACAGCCGCCGTTCGTCAGGCCCGCAATCGAGACGAGTTTCTGCAACGCGCTGCGGAAATCGGGCTCGCCGTAACCGTCCTATCCGGCGAGGAGGAAGCACGCCTTTCTTTGCTCGCCGTGCGCAACGACCCGCTCTGGCGCACATTGGACGCCATCCGTGTGCTGGATATCGGTGGCGGCAGCACGGAAATCGTGTTGAGTGCTCACGAAGGGTTGCGCCAGGCGAGCCTTTCCATCGGCGCCGTACAACTTACAGAGGACATCCTCCGATCGGATCCCCCTACGCAGAGCCAACTCGTGGACGCGGAGAAGTGTGTACGGCAAGCATTTGCCCGAGCGCAACTGGAGAATGCTCCCGCCGTTATGATCGCCGTCGGAGGCACGGCAGCAAACATGGCTGCAGTAAAGCAGGGGCGTCGCCTGGAGTGTGCCGAACAGATTCACGGCACGGAACTGACCTATCAAGAAGTGGAACAACAGTACAGGATCTACGCTTCACAGCCGACGGCAGCTCGACGCCAAATCCCGGGACTGGAGCCGGAACGGGCCGATGTGATCCTTGCAGGCGCCCTGATCGTTCTCGTTGCCATGGAGTGGTTTGGGACGACGAGCATTCACGTGAGTGGGCGGGCATTGCGCTGGGGACTCTTGTACCACCATTTCGGCGACGCCGGCTGAGGCACGGACGGCTGCACAATATACCCGCCCATGGGAGCCATGGTGATGCAGCAAGAGGCAGAGGGATGCCGTACCCGCGTACAGTGGGCAACGTTATTCGTAAAGTTGCTGCGTGCGCGCGTTTGGACCATTCGCAACACTCTGCTGCGGGCTCCGGAAGGTAAACGGCATTGGGTGTTTTGGAGGGTGCTGTTGACCTTGGCCTCGCCTTTCATCATCGGTGGCATGGCATACGGCATCTTCGGTCCCATGAGCTTTTTTGCTAAGGTCAACAAGGATGCCGCAGTGTTGCTTGTAGGATTACCGCGGCTCCTCCTGTTCGGTACCTTTTGGATGCTTACCCTTTCCAGCGTCACGGTAACCATTCAGCGGTTCTACACCAGCAACGAAACGACACTGTTGGTTCTGGCACCCGTACCGATCCCTACGGTGTTCCTCGCTAAGTTCACGGACGCGGTAGTAGCGAATACCGCCTCATTTCTAATCGTAGGCGTTCCTGCTGCAGCAGCCTACGGGCTAACGCGCAACTTGCTCTCCATTCCCTATTTGGCCGAGACCGCAGGCGCCTTGATATTGTTCGGTGCCGTGCCCACAGCCATCGGTGCGGCTGTGGCCTTCTTCGTAATGCGTCTATTGCCCCCCAACCGATCCCGTGAAATCCTGGGCGCCCTCGGCATCTTGTTAGGCGCAGCGATCTACTTAGGCATGAGCATCGTCATGATGCAGCAATCCGACGATGATGCACTCCCTCCCGGCCTTCAGAACCTCAGCATGCTGGCGACCTCGCCATGGGCAAGCCACGGCCCTTGGGCGTGGGCCGGCACCCTAATTGCCGATCCCTCTGGCAGCCACACAGTCGGCTCCTTCCTCAAGCTTATCGCAGCTACGCTGGCAGTGTGCTGGGGCGCGGCATGGGTAGCCAAGCGTCTGTTCTACACAGGATGGGCTGCGTACCAGGAAGTGCCCCAGAGCCGCACCAACTTTCAGAGCTCCACGCTGGCATGGGAACGCCACCTCCGGTGGATGCCTGCTCCCATGAGGGGGATCTTGCTAAAGGATCTCATGACGATCCAGCGGGATCTTCGCCAGCTCTCGTTGCTTGTGATTCCCGTGGCGGCGAGTCTCGTCCTCATGTACAACTCGCTCCGCTTCGAGTCAGCCGGGTCCCGGATCATCGGCCTAGTATTGGGCCTCTATCCGGTGCTGGCAATGATCGCCCTGCGCATGAGCATGTCCGCCTTTGCCATGGAAAATAGGGCCATGTGGCTCATTGCAGCGGCACCTCCCGCACCCATCACGGTGCTGCTTGCCAAATTGCTCTTCGCTGCAACGTTGTCGTTTCCCTTAAGCATGCTCATCTCCGCTGCCTATGCTGCTGCTGCCGATTTGAGCGCCTTCCAGAGTTGTGGGGTGCTCACCCTCTCGGCCGTAGCAACCGCTAGCTTCTGCAGCATCGGCGTCGGAACCCATGGCCTCTATATGGACCTTCGACCGGGAGAAACGGAAACGACGATGTCCGGCACAGGCCGTACGATCAGCATGTTCATCGAAATGGGTTATATCGCCGGCCTGGACGGTATCCTCATCCTTTGCTCGATGCTTGCAGGGATGCACACAATCTCGCACACCACGGCGTATGTGGTGGCCGGTGGAGCTTCGCTAGGGTGGTCGGGCATATGGAGCGTAGCAGTTCTTGCGCACGGCACCCGAAGCTTCCGGCGCTTTGAATGGTAACCGCGCACGCGGCGTTAGCAGCCCCGCGGTAATGGATCGGTCAACACGGTTTCGTGTCGTGCTCGGGATAGTCCTGCCATTCGCGAGCAGCCACGCGCGCCGCCCGGCGTGCCCGTTCCTGTTCCGGCAGCGTGTCAGCGCCAAGCAGATCCGGTTGGCTAGTGGACGCGCTCCACAATCTGTGCACGCTGAACGTTGCCACGAACGCCGCCAGGCCGGCGGACAGCATCAAGATGCCGTCAAGCGTAACGGCGCGGAGGACGCTTAGGGAGCCGTGTCCTGTGAAGTACGCACCGGCCGACGCAAAATACGAGCGGCGTGCGGCCAGCGATTGGGGCCGAAAAGCTACCAGGAATCCCGTGGCAAACGCCCATAGTGCAATCCCACCCCATACATAGGGATAGAGCTGCTCCGTAAGCGTGTAGTCCAGCTCCTGGGGGAGCGCATCCCCCGCAGGGATCCGCGCGTCCTGCCATGCGAGCAGAGCTACCATAAAGCAGAGGGCGGTCACCAAGCCCTCCCGAATGCTGGGGAGTAAGAGACCCACCAGGAGTGCAAACAACGCTACGGGTACCGCACCCGGGCGCAGGCGCGCAAACGCCAGAAGCCATGGCCCTCCCCAAACTACGGCCACGGCGCCTGCCAAAGGCCCGATTGCCGGTAACGCTCGGTAAAGTAACCTGCCGATGCGCCCGCCTGTTCTTTCAGCCACACGTCGGGGATCCATACTTCTTCTATCCGCGACCTGAGTATATCACAACCGCTCTGCCATCGGCACAATGCGGAATCGCTGCTGCCACCTATAAAGAGCACGATACCGGCGTTACGGTAACGTCGCGCGGAACAACTTAATCATTCCATTGCCCAAGCAGCAAGAGGACTTGCAGGGCATCCATAGCGTTTGATGCATCGGTTCGTACGTTCCAGATTACGCCCGGGCATCCTTCGGTGCGGTGACGAGGCCTCCCCAGAACAGGAGTGCCGCAACCAGTAAATAGACGCCTCCTGTAGAGGAGATGGCATCGCTCATCGTTATGCCCGCATTCGCGGCCCAGCCTACCGCATATCCCCCTACAGCAGCACCCATCCATCCCACTAGGTTCATAACGCCTACGGCAGCAGCCCTCCGCGACACGGGGATCACGTCATATAACGCCGCCCAAATGTTGGAGTCGTACAGGCCTTTGCACAGGCCGAACAGAGACATGGCCCCGCCCAGCGTGAAGAAATCCCTTGTATACCCACATAGGAACACCCAAGGGGCTCCCAACAAGATGCCAAACGCCTGAACCAGAATGCGCCCCCCGGGATGCATTCGACGCCAATGATCCGCCAATCCGCCGCCCACCGCAGAACCGAGCATGCTGGATATCTGGATGAAGAAGGTAGCGCCTAAGCCTGCAGCCGCTACGTTAAGATGGAACTTTCGGTTGAGGAACGTGGGCATCCACATGAGTATGATTCCCGCCACAGCGTTGGCACCGAAGAAGGCCAGGATCAAGAGTACTGCCGTCGGAGTGCGAGCCCATTCATACAGGAACCGCATCATGGGCACGGGCGTGTCGCTACCGGTTGCAATCCCCGTGGCGCGTCCCTCCGCCCGAGCCGCTTCGTCCCGATGAGGTTCCCGGATGAAAAAAGCCAAAACGAACGCGAGTACAATGCCCGCGCATGCAAGAAAAACAAACGGCGCACGCCAGCCGTGATGCAGTGCCATCCATCCCGCCAGTGCCCCGCCGCCGATCGTTCCAACGTACACAGAGGTTTGGTGTAGGCTCATGGCGGTAGAGCGCGTGCGGCCAGAATGATAATCGCTCAATACCGACATGGAAGCGGGGAAGTAGAACGTCTCCCCCAGGCCCTCGATCCCCCGCACCAGTGTGAAGTGCCATACCTTGCTGCAGAGCGCCGTAAACCCCGTGACCGCACTCCAAATGGCCAGCCCACCGATGATCACCACCTTCCGGGTGATCCGATCGGACACTTGCCCGGCGAAGGGAGCGCTCAGCGCATAGACGATCATAAACGCCGTGCCGATGCGCCCCAACTCCTCATCATTGAAACCGTACTCGCGCTTGAGTAGAGGGAAAATCGAGAATATGGCCTGGCGATCCGCATAGTTGAAGAAGCAGATGAACCAGAGCATCGCCACTACGGCCCACGGATACGCCGGATGGAAGCCTTTGTCTTCTTTACTCTGGGTCCTCGCCTTCCGGAGCCACTCGATACGGTTCATCTGGCGGCTGCCTCTTCCAGCCACGACAGGCTAAAATGCGCCACCATGATGCTCTCGCCGGAGCCAAGCCGCTCCCTAGCCTCGCGATTGCCTGTCCAGCTATAGGACACCCAGACGCTGCCATCACGTGCTTGGATCATCGAAGGATAAGCGTATGACCCTGCATCAGGTCCCGGCGTGTCATGCTCCAGATGGCGGGTCCGTGACCACGTACGCCCTTCGTCCGTAGAAATGGATATTGCGAGGCTATGCCGCCCGTCCTCCGTGTCGTTATATGCCAGGAGCCACCTTCCGTCACGCAGGACGCACACATCCAAACCGGATCCGGGATTGGGCAAATCTATGTCCTGCGCCAAAGACCAAGTGAGCCCTCCATCGGTGGATGTGCTTGTCATAATCCTCTGAGGCGGGGGCCCGTTATCTCGGAAGAATGCCACAAGTGTGCCATCCCTGCGTTGCGCGAGGGTTGGTTGCACATTCCCGGGGCCTACCAACGGTTCACTTGCCTTCCAGGTTTGCCCCCAATCGTCTGTAATCGCCATGAGCGAAAAATCGAAGCCGTCTGAATAGAGCGGCACGATCAAGCGCTTGCCGCCCATAATGTAGGGATGTGCACGAGGCATCCAGCCTAGACGAACCTTTAGCTTTATCCTGGACTGCTCGTGCTTCTGAGCTAAGTATGCATCCAACTTCGCCAGATCTGCGGGCGACGCCTGTGCGCGGAAAGGCGCCCACTGGCGATCAAGATCCCGATCCACTGCTTGCTGGAACTCGGGTCCGGGCTTGAGTAGAACCACACCCTCGCGCTCCCACACCGGCGCACCCGGTTTCTGGAAATTCCTACTCACCTTCATCTGAAGAAGAGCGCTCTCCCACGTGTTATCCAAGATCGTGGGCCAAAAAAGCCATAAGCGCCCACGCGGATCCACGGTCATACATGGGTTGCAATCGGGAAAGCCCGGGGTGTCCGCCATTACGAAGGGAGGGCTCCAGGTACCTTCATGGCCCAAAGGAGGCCCCGACCGCACGGCGGCGGGAAGGCGCGCCCCTAAAATGCGCACATCGTCTGCATTCCGCTCCCCAGAGCCCTGGTACCAACAGGCCAGAATGTCGCCGTTGGGGCATTGGACGATGCAGCTTCCGTGGCTATGCAGAGCCTTGGGAGAGAAGATGAGGTTATAGGTGATGGTGGATTGAAAAGGCGCGCCGGCAAGCATCGCGGCTGCTAGGAAACAGGTCATAGGTCCTCCTATGGAAGCGCTGCCGATTAATGGTTCTTTTCGCCCACCTGGGCAGTGTTTTCCTCTTTCGATCGCCTGTACCACTCAAAAAGCGCTGCCCGAGCCCCTTCGCGATCGTCATGGCGGAGCCTTCCCTCAATGATCTCGTTGACCAGGTACTCTTTGGCAGCACCCACGATGGGGCCGGGCCCCACCCTTAGAAGCTCCATCACCTCTCGGCCGTCCAAAGGACTTTGGACTCTGGCTGCATTCAGCTCGCGGTTCACCTCTTCAATTCGCCGGCGAAGCAGTGGGAGCGGCGTCATAGGCGCATCAGGAGCCATTGCAGAACGGTCGGCCTCGGCCAGCGCAAAGAGCTGATCCATGTAGGGAGCCGTGTCCCGGATGATCCTGCGAATAACGGCATCCGCAGCATCCGGCCGCGGCTCGCCTAGACGCATGTGCAGCCGCACCAACTCGGCCACAGTTTGGATCGTCTGGTTGGGAAAGTGAAGGCGCTGGAGTATGCCACGCGCGATATCGGCGCCCACGAATTGATGCTCGTAGAAGTGAATACCCTTAGCATCCTCCGTGCGCGTTACGGGCTTTCCCACATCGTGCAGCAACACTGCCAACCGCAGCTCTAAGGATGCCTCTGGAGGAAGAGCCGCCAGCGCCTTAAGTGTGTGGGTCCACACGTCGTAGAGGTGCCACCTGTCTTGGGTAACCCCCATGGTGCGCACCAACTCCGGCACGAACTGGGCGAGGAGACCGCCTTCGGCGAGGAGGGTAAGACCTCTGGCCGCGTCGCAACTCATCAGGATTTTAACGAACTCGTCGCGGATGCGCTCGGCAGAGACCACCGGCGGATCGGGCCCCATCAAGTTCAGGCGGTGCGCCTCGGAACGAATGGCCCTCCATGTGCTCCGCTCGATACGGAAACCTAGCTTCACCGCGAACCGAACTGCCCGTAACATCCGAAGGGGATCATCGAAGAATGTATCCTTCGGCGGGAGCGGTGTCTTGAGAAGCCGCATCCTCAAATGCCGCCGGGCACACCCCAGGGGATCCAGCATCTTGCCGGTGTGAAGGTTCTCCAGTAGGGTGTTGATGGTGAAATCGCGCCGGCGCGCGTCCTCAAAAAGCGATGCCGGCACCACCTGGGGTTTGCGGCTGCTAATATCATAGTGCTCACTCCGCGCGGTAACGAGCTCCACGGCGTGGCCTGCCACGGTGATCATTGCCGTACCAAACCGAGGATACAGTACGGGCGCGTGATCTGCTATCCCGCGACTATGCAAAAAGCGGGCCAATTGCAGGGCGTCGCCCTCCAGTACGATATCCACATCTTCTGGCGCGGGCAGGCCCAGCAGCCGATCCCTCGGATAGCCGCCCACCAAAAAGAGGCGGCCCTCGTACTCAGTCCCCCGCGTCGCCTCCCGTAGCATCTCAATTACCGGGCACATGGCATTCTATTATACTCGGCGCCTCGTGCCCAGGCTGAACACGTGCGTGTTGTACGCGCGGCAGATAATCTGTTATAATCGCCATGCAATCCATTGCCGTAGGTTAACGATGCGCAGATGGCTGCTGGTTAACTGAAGCGCCGGGAGGGTGCTGGAGGTGTATATGTTCCACCAATCGTTTACCAGGTTCGTTACCTTGGCTGTTTGCTTCATCGTCACCTCAGCCGCACTAGCCGATCCCTTGAGTGAAGGGCGTGCGCTCTACAAGGCAGGTAAGTATCAGGAAGCCGTCGTCAAGCTCGAGCAGGCCGTACAGCAACAGCCTAACGACGCCAAGGCGTGGTGGCAACTGAACTTCGCCTACAACAAGCTTGGGCGGTATTCGGACGCTCTCCGCGCAGTGCTAAAGGCAGGCCAAATAGACCCGAAGCATACCTTCGCTTCATCCCCCGGCAAGTATGAGGAGACGCTCCAACGCCTCCAGTCCAAAGTAGGCAACGCCGCCACGGGCTCCCAAGGCCAGCCATCTGCATCGGTATCTGTGCCACGCCCCCGCGTGTCGCCAACAGGCGGTTCCATCACCCAACAACTCATCACCGGTGACGTGTACGCAGAGCCAGGCATCTCGGTAGACGCCGAGCGCTTGCAAAGGGTAAGCCAAGAACTCCGACCCACCGTAGTGAAGTTCGTGGTGCTCAACCGCGAATATCGGTCCGCCACATTGGCCCGCGAAGGGGATCGCATTCTGAACTACCTCAAGGGCTACCTTAACCAGGGTCAAGGATACGTGATCCTGGCCAGCCGACGCGGCATCGCCGTAGCAACGAAGGCTCTCAGCCGTGACACGATACGCGATCTTACCGGACAAGTAGCTCCGCAGATCGAGGCAGGCCAGTACACCGAGGGTTTGGAGGCCCTGGCGCGGGGGCTCGTGCGCGCGCATACGTCCTCCGCCCCTTCTGTGCAGACCGGCGTAGGCACGCCCGTCGCCATCCCGGTGGTGCATAAAGCACCTGTGGGTTTGATCATCGGGATCATAGTTGCAGTCGTTGCGGGCATCGTTATCCTGGTGAAGCTCACGCATGCAATCGCCAACCGCCGAGAGATGCACGCGCGCATGGGACCCATCAATGCTCAAAAGAGCGAAGTGATCGCAGGCATCAATCAATTGGAAGAGGGCGCTACGACCCTGGACCCCGCTTTGGCCGCTCAGGTGCGCCAGTGTCGCATTGCTGCAGGCACCAAACTCGATGAAGCCTCGCGCATCATCCGCAGCGCCCGTTCGTACGTGGATCTAGGCCGTGCCCAAAGCCTGCTTGATCAGGCCCAAGGAGATATCGCCCGCGGGCGGTCCCTTATGGAGGGAGGTGTCGGCGCTCCGCAGCCCCCAACGGGTACTTCGGCCCCCACACAGCCTGCGGGATCGGCTCCTCCACAAGACTGGAATGCGGTACCTGCGGACCAGCGCGGCGTGTGTTTCTTCTGCTCCCGACCCATGCTTCTGAGCGAGCTGACCCCAGTCACCGTAAATCTGAGCGGCCAACAACAGAAAGTGCTTGCGTGTCCGGACGATCTGGCAACAATCAAGACGGGCCAGATGCCCCAAATCCGCGCGTTCAACGACAATGGCCGCTACGTTCCCTGGTATGCATACCAAGGGTACGATCCGTACCGAGATTATTACCGAATGGGCAGCGGTTCGTTCCTAGGGGATTTGGTAGCCCTAAGCCTCATTGACAACATGTTCTGGAATTGGCATCATCCCATGGGCTGGGGATGGGGAGGAGGCTGGGGAGGAAACACCTACGTCTTCTACCCGGATCACGAAGTCTACCGGGATTATTACAGTGGGCAAGCCGCCGGATATGGAGACTTCACACGGCCACCGGACGATGCCGCAGGTACCGATTTTCTGCAAGACACCGGCGGCGATGCGGGCAGTTATGCAGGAGGCGACCGTTCCTAGACGCCTGCACACATCCCATCCCTTAATCATCACAAGCCGAGCTTTAATGCAACTGGGGCGCGTGAAGCGTGTTCACAAGGCTTCGGCCCCTTGTTGCGATAAAGGGTGATCATCATCCTTGGCCTGTGGGTTTATGCATCCGCACGTCGTGGCGGAATTCCGTGGACATGAGATTTCCGCGCATTCTGTTTTATGCCGTGAACGGCCTCGGGCTGGGCCACGTTACCCGGCTCCTGGCCATCGCACGCGCCGTGCGAAAGCGGAGCCCACATTCTGAAATTGTGTTCCTCACATCCTCCGAAGCGGAAGATGTGGTGTACCGAGAAGGCTTCGCTGCCTTTAAAGTGCCCTCCAAAACCCTGCGCAGCACCGGAATGATCCGCCCGGTAACCTATGCGCGAATGGTTCAGACAGTTACGCTCAACCTCCTGGCGTCTTTCCACCCGCACATCTTGGTGGTAGACACCTTCCCCGCCGGCGCCATTCAAGAATTGCTACCCGTGCTTCATTGGGATTCGCGCAAGGTTTTCGTGTATCGCGTCCAGCGCCCCGAAATCGCAGGATCCGCATTGGTGCAGAACTCGCTGCGCCTGTACGACCTCGCAGTCATTCCCCATCGAGAAGATGAGGGTGAGCTCCCGCTCCCTGAAGGTCTGGATCGGGTTTACACCGGCCCCATCATCATCCGAGACCGGAGTGAAGCGAAACCCAAGGACGAGGCGCGGAATATCCTGGGATTGCCCGCGGAGGGCAAGGTTCTCTATCTCACCTTCGGGGGCGGAGGCGATGCAGACGTGCAAGCAGCACTCGCCGTGTCGCTAGAAGCCCTTCAACGCATCCAAAGCCTCCACGTGGCAGTAGCCGCCGGGCCGCTTTTCCATGGAACCCTCCGCAGCACGAAATGCATTACTCCTGTGAGCTACTTTCCGATGAGCGAGCTCTTCACAGCATTCGACGCCGCGATCTCTGCTGCAGGGTACAACTCAACCATGGAATTGCTTCACCACGGTGTACCGACGGCGTTGGTGCCCTTCCCGCGCCAAGTGGATGACCAAGAAGAACGCGCGCGCCAACTTGCCGATGCCGGGGTTGCCCTTTTTATCCGCACACTCGAACCTCAGCAAATTCATGATGCCGCCCTAGAATTGCTGGACGAACAAAAGGCACGCCGCATGAGCGATGCCGCCCGCGCGACGGTCCCCTCCTCGGGCGCAGATCGCGCCGCCGAAAGCATCCTTGGCCTGCTTGGGTAATCCTTGGCAAATGGTGCGGCATGGCAGGCGTAGGCGGAAGTAGCCGATTGCGGCGTTTGCACGAGGACCGGAGACGCTACAGATCTACGAACCGGTAGCCGGTGCGATCCACTTGCAGACCGGCAAAGAGCGTCTCGACGTTGATGGCGAGGTGTCGGCTATAACCGATGGCGCGGAGCGGTAGCGCAATCTCCACACGATTGCCCGCTTCACCAACGGATAAATCCGCCGGGATCGGGCTGCCGTCGGACCGTACGATCACACGCAGGAAGCCCCCGGCCTCCCCGGTGTCGGGATCCCCAAAATAGCGCACCGCGATGCGGAATTCCACCCGATGAGAGAGGGGACGCGCCGTGTCCACACGTAGATATAGCCACCTATCGTCATGGCAAGCATAGATCCGCTCAATATCGCCCCCTGCCTGAAAGTCACGCAACAAATTGTCCCGTACAGGATCCAGCGCCACGGGTTCCATCCCATTCCATTCATTGGGATCGCCGTCTACGTGGATTAACCCATCCGGCACAGACGGGGCAATCGTAGGCGTTAGATCCCCAAAAAGCTCATTGCGCCGCACGAAGGACACCAGAAAACGCTTCATGACGGCGATCTGGCTATGATATGTGAGGATCGCTTGCCTTTTGCGCGCTTCCTCCCGCACCGTAAGCGGGAGGATTTGCCAAGCCGTGTCCAAACCTGCCATCTCCGCCGGCGGCATGAGGGATGCCCGCTCCTGAAGCCCTTGTGGCACAGGCCAATCGCCACGATGCACTAGATAGTAGTGCAGGCGGCATAAAGTGGCCCAACTAACCCCCTCCGCTCTAAGCCGCTGGACCGCTCGAGTTACAAATGCACTCGCTGCTGCGTGGTCAGGATGATCGTCCGAAGGATGGGTTACAAATACATCCGTGGGTTCATATTCCCGCAGCAACTGGGTTATGTCGTCTAAAAGGTACTGCCCACAGTAGACGGCATTCGGTCGAAAGGCTCGTTCATACGGAGAGCGGTCCACCTGCGTGTACGACGAGGTGAACGGCCGGTCCGGCGACCAGTTCGTGGTCCAAAGCGCCATAAGCCCCCGATCCGGATATCCCAGGAAATCCACGTCGTCGCGATGAAGGCCAAGGCACATGAGTGCTGCCAGGGACTCGTTCTGGCGCAGGGCGGCAAAGCGCACATAATCTCGAGGCGACACGCGCAAGGCGCGGAACTCGCGCTCCACAGCTACCCGGAAGCCGTCGCCGTTCGTCATCATAACCACGTGGACTTTGGCCCCGGCTGATACCGCACGCTGGATGAGCCCGCCGGCTCCGAGGGTCTCGTCATCACAATGGGGAGCAAAGATGAGGATCCGCTGGGCACCACTCGGGGGATCTAAGTTCGGCAAATGCAGGCGCAACCCGGTTGCATTCTGCCGGTAGATGGAGTACACGAACATCGCGCTGGCCGCACCAAAGTACAGGAACGGCAGCACGAGGCCCAGCATAACGGTTCGTCGAAGAAGCTTCCGGTTCATCGGGGTATTCCCGTGCTTCCGGCCCTTGTGGGAACAAGAGATGGCGGAGCGAGTGGGATTCGAACCCACGAACGGAGTTTGTGCTCCGTTACACGATTTCCAGTCGTGCTCCTTCGGCCAACTCGGACATCGCTCCGCGCGGGCGTCATCACCCGGCTAGTATATCAGCGGCCACCCATGGAAGTCAATGCTCAGCCGCCGGTGGTGCCTCGCCGTCCAAGGCGGAAGCCAGAATCTCAACGGGATGGAGCAGCTCTATTGTGCAGCCATGGTCCCTCAATCCGCGGCCGATCCATGCAAGGCAGCCGGGGTTCCCGGCGGCCAACACCTCTGCTCCTGTAGCGAGCACATTGGCCACCTTGCGCTCTAAGAGTGCCCGCGCATTCTCGGGTTGCAGGAAGGAATACACCCCGGCGCTTCCACAACAAACGTCTGCTTCCTCCAAATCCACAAGCTTCAGCCCGGGAATCCTCTGGAGGAGGCGGCGCGGGGCGGCGCTAATGCGTTGCGCATGCACAAGGTGACATGCCTCATGGTACGCCACCACGTGGTCGTATCGCCCCGGGAAGTCGGGTATGCCCACTGCGTCCAGAAACTCGATTACGTCCCTCGCCTTGGAAGCCAAGGCTTCCGCCTCGGCTTGATAGCGTGGATCGTCCTTCAACAGTTCACCATATTCTTTAACGGTGGACCCGCACCCGGCCGAATTGATAATGAAAGCATCGAAGCGATAGGGACGCAGCGTATCTAACAGCCGTCGAGCCATCTCCTTGGCATCCTCGCGATACCCTGCATGAAGGTGGAGCCCTCCGCAGCACCCTTCGTTCCGAGGCACAATCACGTCGCAGCCCGCCCACTGGAGCACACGGACCGTGGCCTCATTGATTCTCGGGAAGAGCACCGGCATGACGCAGCCGGTGAGCATCACTACCGTATATCTACGGGGCGGTTTCGCCGCAGTAAAAGGCGGGAGCGGTCTTTGCCCCGTGGCTTTTGCTGCGGGAAGTGCTACGCGGGCTCCATCGCCTGCACCCAATAAATCTCCCATCCAGTGCGGAATCTCGTCTAATTCCAACCCCAGATATTCCAAGGCGTGCGCCGCGTTAAGAGCACCTCTCAGCAGCTTAGGCCGGGTTAAAACTCCTAACAACGCTTTCCGCGCCATTTGCTGGGCTGGAGGCCGTTGGTCCCCCGACACCGTACGCGCCCGGAAGCTCCCGAGGATGGAACCGAAGGGAACACCGGATGGGCAAGCCGGTTCGCATGCGCGGCAACCCAGGCACCTGTCCAAATGATTCAACGCCCCCAGGTCGAGCGTAAGCTGCCCCTCGCCGATTCCGCGAATAAGGGCGATCCTGCCCCGGGGAGATTCCGCCTCATTGCCGGTTAGGCGAAAGGTGGGGCACACGTCCAGGCAGAACCCGCACCGCACACACTTGATCGCTTGATCCTCTTCAGGATACAACGCCGGCTCCCCATCTTTCATGGGTCAAAGCCTCCCAACGAAGCGACCGGGACATAGGATGCCTGCCGGATCTAGCTGGGCCTTGAGACGGGCCATAAGTTGGAACGCCACAGGATCTGCAGGACTTCCCCATACATCTCCCGGAGCCAGCCCCGGTGGCACTTTGCGCCACAGGATGCGTCCACCCGGTGGAAGCGCCGCTTGCGCTTCCGCCCATATGGCTTTCGCTGCCGCCGCCGAACCCATATAGAGATCTGTAACACCAACCTCCACGTGCACCATCGCCGCATGGCATGCATCCTGAGCAACGCGGACGATCCGCGGGAGGAGTTCGCTCAGATCGGAAGGCATCGTGACCAAGCGCAATGCAGCAGCACAATCCGGACCCGCGTGGCGAAGGGCATCCTCTATCGGTGCGACTGCGTCGTCCGGCTGGAGCGTTGCCTCCAATCCGTTCCGTGCAAGCAACTCCGCAATGGTGGATGCCTGCCACGCACATGTGTCCCTGTTCCCTGCCAAACCTATGAACAGCTTTGGCTCAGGTTGCAGAGTAACTACCAGGTACAAGGGCTCTAGACGTGCCCGGTACACCGCTAAGGCGCCATGGATCAGCGCACTAATGTCGCCACTCTGGACGACAAGGATGCCGCGCACTGCCGGTAGGGGATGCGTTTTGTACGTAACTTCGGTGATCACGCCCAACGATCCCCAGGACCCTGCAAGGAGCTTGCAGACGTCGTAACCGGCAACGTTCTTAACCACTTTTCCGCCAGCCTTCGCGCGGCGGCCATCCCCCGTAACAAAGCGCAGGCCAAGCAGACGATCCCTCGGCAGGCCATACGTGGGCCGCCATAACCCTTGGGAATTGGTAGCGGTTACACCACCGATTGTGGCCTTGGCTGCGGACGGAGGGTCGAAGGGCAGCATCTGGCCATGCTCCTGCAAAACCCTCTGGATATCTTCCAAAGGTGTGCCCGCTCGCACCGTGATCACCAAGTCCTCGGGGCTGTACTCCACGACTCCTGTCCAACCACTCGTTGAGAGTGCCGACCAGGTCTCGGCGCGAAGAGGGTTGCCCTGCGCTATCTGCGTTCCTCCGCCAAAGGGGACTAACGCGCATCCGGCCGATTGCGCCCAGAGGACCGCTTCCTGAAACTCTTCTTCGCTTGACGGACCGATTACGTAGGCCGGATTGCGCCCATCCAGCATGAAAGGCGACGGCATCCCGTCCTGATAAACGAACGAGGAAATGTGGAATGAAGGATCTGGGATCATAGGGACGATCCTTCCACTTGGACGCCTAGACGCTGTGCGGACGAACACACGGGGCTCTTCTGCGTCTGGAAGCCAGGTTGATACCTGCGACGAATATCGGGGATACGGAGGCACCAGCCCATGGGTATCGCTATTGAGAGCGTTCTCATCGCTGCCATCGGCATTCTAGATTTGGCCACTACATTGATTTGGGTTCAACACCACGGCGCACAAGAAGGCAACCCTATCTTTCGCTACTACCTAGCCCTGGGCCCCCATTGGTTCGCGCTAGGCAAAGTGATCCTGCTTGCAGGGCCCATCGTTGTGCTGGAATGGGCGCGCCGCCGCCAGCCACGATTCACCCTTTGGGCATCACGCCTGGCCATCGTAGCATACCTGGGGCTGTACAGTGTGGGCGTCCTCCATCTCAACCCCCACCTACTTCATCCGCGTGAGATAGCGGCACAATTCGCATGGGCCCAACCCACTGACGACGCCTTCCGTTCCGAAGCCCCGATGCCCCTAGACCTCCGGCCCGACCCAAAGATTGCCCCTTTCGTGCTTCACCATGAGTTCTACGGGAAGCGGTTCCATGTAAGGGCCGCGTGGCGCCCCTAGACGAACGCGGTCTTCGGCTTCCACTTTACTTCCACGCAAGATCGGCCGGAGGGAAGCAGTTTACCGGGATTACAGAGATTGTTTGGGTTGAACACGCGACGGATGCGCTCCATAACCTCCAAGTCGTCGCCGGAATACATGAGCTGCATGGCGTTGACCTTCTCCACACCCACCCCATGTTCGCCGGTGACGGATCCGCCCACGCTCACGCAGAGTTCGAGGATTTCCCGGCCCGCCGCCGACACGCGCTGCAATTCGTCGGGATCGCGCTCATCAAAAAGCACACAGGGATGGAGATTGCCGTCGCCCGCGTGGAATATGTTACACACGCGGATGCGATGCCGGGCGGCGATGGCGGCAATCTGCTGAAGCACCTCCGGCAGCTTACTCCGAGGAATTACCCCATCCTGGGTTACGATGCTGGGGGCCAATCGCCCGGCGGCGCCCACGCCCTTCTTCCTAGCAATCCAAAGCTGAGCACGCGCCTGTGCGGTGGCGGCCGAACGCACTTCGAGGGCACCGTTTGCCCGGCAAATCTGTTGGATCTCGGCAGCCTCTGCGTCTAGACCAGGCTCAAAACCATCTACTTCAACAATAAGCACCGCCTCGGCCTGGCGAGGAAGCCCTAAGTGAAAGGCATCTTCAATGGCATTGAGGATGAGGCGATCAATCATCTCCAACGCAGCAGGAATGATACCGGCCGCGATGACTTGGGACACGGCATTCGTGCACCCATCTACGGTTGGGAACACGGCCAAAAGTGTGCGATAAGCTTGGGGCAAGGGAGTGAGCCGCACCGTCACCTCCGTAACGATGCCGAGCGTGCCTTCGGCGCCGACCACCAACCCTACGAGATCGTATCCCCAAATCTCCTCCAGCGGGCCGCCCAAAGCTACCACGTCCCCCGACGGCAAAACCATTCGAAGGCCCGTAATATGGTTCACGGTGACGCCGTATTTGAGCGTGTGGGGCCCTCCCGAGTTCTCGGCGACATTTCCTCCAATGGTGCAAGCGCCTTGGCTGGACGGATCTGGGGCAAAGTGGTATCCTTCGCCGGATACCGCCTTCGTTACATTGAGGTTGATGCACCCGGCTTGGGCCACAAGCCGCCGGTTAGGGATATCAACGGAGAGGATCCGGTTCATGCGCACGGTGGAGATTACGATGCCGCCCTCGAGGGGCGTAGCTCCGCCACTCAACCCGGTGCCCGTACCGCGGGGAGTGAAAGGTACGTTCAGCCGGTTGCACAGGCGGACAACCTCCGCGACCTCTTCCGTTGTTCGCGGTAGGACAACAACCTCGGGTTCTGCTCGATCTACCGTGTAGGCATCGCAGGCGTACGTGGCGCGGGCCGCTTCATCGGCGATCACGCCGTCTGCGCCCACAATTGCTGCCAGATGGCGGGCAACGTCCTGGTCCATCGCCTCTCAATCCGCCTTCGGCTATCTCAGGAGATCATCTCGCCCGGTGCAAACCACAGGGCCAGCTCCGTGGCGGCAGTGTCGGGGCTGTCCGAACCGTGGATCAGATTCGCCTGGATCTCCGTCGTGAAGTCTCCTCGGATCGTGCCTGGGAGTGCCTCCTCGGGCTTCAGTGCACCCATCATGTTGCGCACGAGTCGCACCGCCTGATTTCCTTCCCAGGCCATGGCAACAACCGGGCCACTCGTGATGAAAGCCACAAGATCTTCAAAGAAAGGCTTGTCCCGGTGCACGGCGTAGTGCCGCTCTGCCAAACCCCGGTCTGGCTGGAGCATCTTGAGGCCCACCAGGCGAAGACCGCGGTTCTCAAATCTACGGATAATCTCGCCCACAAGGCGCCGTTGCACGCCATCGGGCTTCACCATTACGAACGTCCGCTCCATGCAGCCTCCTCACTTCCACAAGCCAAAACCGGCTCATGGTACCCTGCAAGAGCGCTCCGCCGCAACCCGATTGGCGTGCCACGGCCCTGCATCATGCGTGGAAAAAGCATTCCACGCGCATGTTCTTGCCGAAACGGCTGCGTTACTTGTGGAGATGTGATGCGGCATGGGAATGGGCACCGGCTCCCATGTGCCCTTTCATGTTGCATTGCGCGCAGCAATAATACGTCTTTCCGGCCACCTTAACGGGCACCGTGTGCATTTTGTCCTTCTTAGCCGACAGCGCCATTTTGCATACCGGACATTTCGGCGCGGCGACCACCTTGTGGTGCGGGTTTTGTGGCGCCGCCAAGGCCGCGGTAATACCTGTTCCCAGCAAGCCGCACATTGCAACTGTTCTCATCCATCGGGCAATCATCGGTGTCTCCTTTCTTGAAACACGTCTCTCTCAACGAAGCGGTGCTTCCAGCCGGACCAGCTCTCGTTGTGATTACGCAGTTCCCTTCGTGTTATGTTACCGAAGTTTAGGCAGCGTTGCCTTCCTCTAACATATTGATGGTATCCTTTAGGGCGACGGGAACCACTTGCCGAATATAGATCGCTTTTTACTTTGTGACCGGAAGCACGAAGGATGCACCAGTCTTCTGTGGCGTTCGGTCCCAGGAGATGAGATGGTATCAAGACAACGATTTGCCCGTTTCGCCTGGTGGGTTCTCGCGTGCAACCTAGCGGTAATCGCGTGGGGAGCTTACGTAAGGGCGACCGGGTCGGGCGCAGGGTGCGGCGGACATTGGCCTCTGTGTGATGGCCAGGTGGTGCCGCATACCCCCACGGTTCAGATGCTCATCGAGTACTCGCACCGATTGTCCAGCGCTCTTGTGCTGGTACTTGTGGGCATCCTGTGGCTGTGGGCTCGACTGGCGTTCCCTCGTGGGCATAGCGCAAGGCGCATGGCGGGCTGGGCAGCGATTTTTACGGTGTCCGAAGCTCTTGTGGGCGCCGGCCTTGTGCTCTTTCGCCTGGTAGCTCACGACGCGTCCGCGTATCGTGCGCTGGCTATATCTCTCCATCTCACCAATACGTTCATTCTGTTGGCCTTCCTTACCCTCACCGCCCACACCGCTCAAGCGCCCGGCAACTTACGATGGCGCAATCAGGGGAGCATTGGATGGGCGTTGGCGGCCGCCCTTGTAGCGGTGCTCATTTTGGGCATTAGCGGCGCTGTAACGGCACTTGGGGACACGCTCTTCCCCGCCACGACGTTGGCAGCCGGTATCCGCCAGGAGCTATCCCCTTCCGCCCATTTCCTGGTGCGCCTTCGCCTCCTACATCCGCTCATCGCAGTGTCGGTAGGGCTGTTCGTAATCCTGGTGGCAGGTCTGGCGGCGCATCTCCGTCCTTCCCAAGCTGCATCCGAGGCTGCGCGACGGGTGACGGCGCTCTTCGCAGCGCAACTGGGGCTGGGCTTCCTGAATGTGGTACTCCTGGCGCCCGTGGCATTGCAGCTCGGCCACCTGCTGCTGGCTGATCTGCTCTGGATACAGTTGGTGCTACTGACCGCGACTGCTTTGGCGGATGGGATACCCCACGTGGAGCTTGGGGATCATCCTGATGGAGCGCCCCAGGATGTAGCCGGAGTCTCCCCGGCAAGCTGGCGTGCGTATTTAGCGCTCACCAAACCGCGCGTGATCAGCCTGCTCCTCTTTACTACCCTCGCAGCGATGTTCATCGCCAAGCGGGGATGGCCGGGAACTCTTTTGCTGGCGGCGGTTGCGCTGGGAGGTTATATGGCCGCCGGCGCGGCGAATGCACTGAATATGGTCATTGATCGGGATATTGACGGCCGCATGCACCGTACTTCGCGCAGACCTACGGTAACACAACAGATACCAACCACCCGGGCATTGGCGTTTGCGCTGTTGCTTGCGGCCGCATCGTTCGCTATTCTGTGGTCTGCTGCGAACCTCCTTACCGCCGTACTCGCCTTCGCCGGCCTGGTATATTACGTGATCATCTACACCGTAATGCTGAAGCGCCGCACCCCACAGAACATCGTCGTGGGCGGTGCAGCCGGCGCCTTCCCTCCCCTCGTAGGCTGGGCTGCAGTAACTGGGGAACTGAACTTGTTTGCATGGCTCTTATTCGCGATCATCTTTGTATGGACACCGGTCCACTTCTGGGCACTGGCCCTCCTTTTGAAAGATGATTACGCAGCGGCGGGCATCCCCATGCTTCCATGTGTACTGGGAGAGCGCATCACCGTGATTCAGATCGGCCTCTATGCCGTACTAACGGCTGCGATTTCGGCACTGCCCCTAGTGCAGCAGCAGGCGGGAGCGCTCTATTTGGTGGGCGCTGTGGTGCTCAACGGGATCCTGCTCATGCGCAGCGTGGATTTATACCGCAGGGTAGACCGACCCCGCGCCTCGCGCCTCTTTCACTACTCCATGGTCTACCTCGCAGCGCTCTTCTTGGTGATGGCTGTAGACCGCATGATGCATGTTTAGGGCAACGCTCCGGAAACCGGTACTCTTGGCTATAAGTCCGGCGAACGATCTGCCGAGAATAGAGGGTGGAGCGAATGCCGCCGAGGCGCCTGACGCCGAAGCCCGGGCAAACGTCGGAGGGATGAGTTCGGGCGGAGGGCGACTTTGCTCCCGTGGCGGCAGGACGTCACTGCCGCGCCGCCCGACTCTCTGGTGATGACCGGCAGCCCCACCCGACTAAGCCGGGTGGGGCTGCTGCACCTTAGATGGAGCAAGAATCTTCGAGAGGCAAAAGGTCTCCCCCGGATCCCATGCGATGCCCGGCGCGCACACCCCGAAGGGCCCCGCCACCGACCGTCGAAAAAGCGAATGGGGCCTACGAACCGATGCGCATGGGCGCCTTTTTACCTCGCAGGTATTCGCCTAGTAAAGCAAGCCGTCGCGCTTGATGGGCCTATAATCCTCCGGTGCCTAACGGAGTTCCTACGCCCGTCACGGGGTCCCATCCCGAGAGGCACGGGTACCCGTTATTCCCTACCGTGATGTCCCTGAAATTGCCGGTTCCGAGGTTGCCGTAAATCAC
>Ga0078972_1006155_pt1 | contig 29059 bp, 41 predicted proteins | sample YelNatPaOPGAMG01_FD_67568 | JGI IMG/M metagenome (GOLD analysis project Ga0078972, IMG submission 67568) | Hot spring thermophilic microbial communities from Obsidian Pool, Yellowstone National Park, USA - OP-RAMG-01 (SPADES assembly) (version 2) | ecosystem: Environmental > Aquatic > Thermal... | reverse complement strand
ACATTCCCCTCTACCGACCTGGCCAGGAAAGCCGTCGATCAGGCCGTGAGAATTTACAACTCTAAAAGATTACATGTATCTTTGGGCTTTAAAACCCCTGATGATCTTTTTATGAGTGTCGCTTAAAACTATTTCTAACCTGTAGACTTATTTCAGGACTAGACATTTTACTTTTTTATCAACCTGTTGATAGTGCTATAAACTTCTTGGGTTTTGGCTTGTTCGCTATAATTAATTATGATTTTTTCGTTATTGGTTTTGGTAATTACCAAAAAAGGTGATTTGTTTGAATGCAATAGCAGATGGGTATTACCATACCTTTCAAGTTTAAAATAACCTTTGTTAATGTTTCCAAGGCTAAATCCATTGGTTCGCAATCTTATGGCAGGAATACTTTCGGCAAGTTCAATGTCCTTAATATCAGAAACCCCGATGTCAAAGCCATACATTCCAGAAAAACTTAAAGTGTCATTATTAACAGAAACTTTAGCAGGAATAAATCCATAGACAATAATTCCTATTACGAATATGCATACTAATCCCAGTATTAGGTGGGTTAACCAATTTTTTTTATTTTTATTATGGTCGAATTTTTGTGAGTTTATCACCATTACTGTTACACCAAGAAGAGTTGCTATCACTGTTATAGAATTAGAAAGTAGCGTTATCCCAATCCATTTGAAAAAATAAAAACCAATAATAATAGTTAATCCTATCAATATAAATCCATTTCGTAGGTATGTAGATAATCCTTTGATATCAACATTTTTCTTTTGTTCTTCGGGCATGGTATTGTAGCCAGAGATTAAATTGGGTGCCGCTTTAACTAAGAAACCTAGGGCAATCATAAACAGCCCGTAAAACAAATTAAATAGTTCCATTTTTTATGTTATTTAAAGTAATTTTATACAAATATAGTTGATTTATTTTTTGTGAGTATGATATTCGTTAACCGTTAGATATTAAACGAAAGAATATAGAATATGAGGAAGTTGGAGGAATTTAGAGGAAGTTAGAGGAATGGATACCAACCAAAATCAGCCATAAACTATTTTATCAGCTGGCCAGTAAATGTTTGCCAGAAACGGGCTTTTATTCTGATTTCTTTAAAAGCAATTTTTCAATAAAAAATAATCCCTTTCCTCTTTTTTGTACTATTATATTCCAGAAGTATGTTTTTGATTGTTTTAGCATCACGTTTGGAAATGCAGTAAACCGAGGCGCTGCCACCCATTACTTTTATATGAATATCGGCACCAAACAGATGCCTATCTATCATAATATTGCGAATATACCTGAACGATAATATTTGCTCATCGAACCCGATGAGGAACGGATTGCGCTTTCTTATGGTTATGGACTCTTGATTGATATCAACAACAATATGCCATGGGTTTAGCACATGGTTCAACTAACCGTTGAAAAGCAAGCTGGTAATTGTTGAACGCGAATGAAAAACATTTTCCAATTCCCATGATTTTTTAATCTACCTTAAAGATATAAAATTTTAGTTGATAGTTTAAAGGGTTGCTGAACCCCCAAGAGGAGTAGGCTTTTGAACTTTGAAACCTACATAGCAGCCCAGTTTCCTGAATCTTGAATCTCATTCCCCTTCAGTACACTGAACACTGTAAACTAACACTTTTTTGTTGATAACAATATTCGGTTTAGCTTGTTGTAATGGTATGGTACCACTACTTTTGTGATAAATTTTTTTGTATCGGAATGTCAAACTATTTGGATGAGTTAAGTGAGGTTCAGCGCGAGGCGGTTACATGTACCGAGGGCCCAAGTTTAGTGATTGCTTCGGCAGGCTCAGGAAAAACAAGGGTTTTAACTTATCGGATTGCTCATTTGCTTACTTTGGGTGTTAAGCCCTGGTCGGTTTTGGCTCTTACCTTTACCAATAAGGCCGCCCGTGAGATGAAGGATCGTATTGCCCGTATTGTAGGGCATGAGACTGCCGCTAAACTCTGGATGGGCACATTTCACTCTATTTTTGCGAAAATTCTGCGCAACGAGGCCGAAAAGCTGGGGTATGATAAAAACTTTACCATTTACGATACCACCGATTCCAAAAATCTCATTGCCCAAATCATTAAGGAACTCAAACTCGATATACAGGTTTACAAGCCCGGCGAGATTCTGTCGCGCATTTCCATTGCCAAGAATAATTTAATAACGCCACAGGCTTACGCTCAAAATGCGAGCATCATTTCCCAGGATGTTCATGCCCGCAAGGGAGAAATTCATCGTATCTACACCCTTTACTCTCAGCGATGCCAAAAGGCATCGGCCATGGATTTCGACGACCTGCTGCTCAACACCAACATCCTTTTCCGCGATTTTCCCGATGTGCTGCATAAGTATCAAAATAAATTCCGATACATTCTGGTTGATGAGTACCAGGACACTAACTTTTCGCAGTATCTAATTGTAAAAAAGCTTTCGGAGAGCCATCGGAATCTTTGTGTGGTAGGCGACGATGCCCAAAGTATTTACTCGTTCCGGGGCGCTAAGATTGAGAATATCCTGAATTTTCAGAACGATTATAAGGATTACAAGCTATTCAAGCTTGAGCAGAACTACCGGTCCACACAAACCATAGTAAACGCTGCAAACAGCGTAATTGCCAAAAACCAACGCCAAATCCCAAAGGTGGCTTACTCGAGCAATGAGGTGGGCGAGAGGATCAAACTGATCAAGGCATTTACTGATCAGGAGGAGGGTTTTCTTGTGGCTTCGGAGATTGTGAGCCTGGTTCATCAGGCCCATTGCAGCTACAGCGATATCGCCATTCTTTACCGAACCAATGCCCAATCGCGTATCTTTGAGGAAACCCTGCGCAAGCGCAATATCCCTTACCGCATTTACGGTAGCCTCTCGTTTTACCAGCGCAAGGAGATAAAGGACCTAATAGCCTACATTCGCCTTACCGTAAACCCCAACGACGACGAAGCTTTTAACCGGGTAGTGAACTATCCGGCACGAGGCATTGGCGACACCACCATGGAACGTCTGCAAGCATTGGCTAACCAGCTGGGCCTTAGCCTTTGGCAAACCGTTGGTGAGCTGGGCAAGCACAGCGGAGTTTTTAAATCAGCTGCAGCACGAAAACTTGAGGAGTTCCGTAACTTAATAGTTTCATTCCAGCAAAAGGTTTACACCATGGATGCCTACGAGGCCGTATATGCCATTGCTAACGCATCGGGCATGCTCACCGACCTTAAAGCCGATAAGAGCCAGGAAGGGATATCGCGCCTGCAGAACATTGAGGAAATGCTTAACGGTATCCGCGAGTTTATTGAAGGCCGTAAGGAGGAGGGCATGGAGGAAACCGTAACCTTGGTCGATTACCTTGAGAACGTTGCCCTGCTTACCGATCAGGATACCGATAAGGATGGCGACTCCAACCGCGTTAGCGTAATGACCGTTCATTCTGCTAAAGGGCTGGAGTTCGACTACGTTTTCCTTACAGGACTCGAGGAGAACCTTTTCCCTTCAACCTTAAATATTAAGTCGCCTGAGGATTTGGAGGAGGAGCGCCGTCTGTTCTACGTTGCGCTTACCCGTGCAGCCAAAAGGGCATATATCACCTATGCCCAAACCCGCTATAAGTGGGGATCGCCCACGCATTGCACCCCAAGCCGATTTATCAAGGAGATTGATTCGGAATATATTGATGTGCCCTTTGATGACGAGGACAATGGCAATATTGCCGAAAGGCAATACTCAAAGGGGCAAAACTTCAGTGGGTTTACCCGCCAGTCTGCCACCCCAGTTGCCCCATCGTACACCAAGCCTAACCAGCAGGTGACACCAACCCCTAAAAATACAAAGGATATTTCGCCCGAGTCCATTACAGTGGGAATGGCTGTTTACCATGCCAAGTTTGGCGAGGGTGTTGTAGAGTCGATTGAAGGAGCAGGGCCTAACCGCAAAGCTTTGGTTAGCTTTAACATTGTGGGCTCAAAGAATTTATTGCTTAAATTTGCTAACCTAAAACAGCTTGTGTAAAACAATTGTGCTACTTTTGGCAATTATTCCAACTTTGTTTTTTCACTTGCAATTACATATATTTGTGTTAAATACGTATTATTCTCTGAGCGCAGATTAAATTTATTCTTCTTACTAAAACACTTTAGATGGATTACAATACCCAACGAAAAAAGCTGCGATTGCCGGAGTACGGAAGGCATATCCAGCAAATGGTCGATCACATAGCAAGCATTGAGGATAGGGAGGAACGGAACCGACTTGCCAAATCGCTTATAGCTATAATGGGAAACCTAAATCCCCAGCTGAGAGCGGTTAACGATTTCCGTCATAAGCTTTGGGATCATCTTTTTATCATGTCCGATTTTAAGCTCGATATCGATTCGCCATACCCCAAGCCCGATATCGAAAAATACAACGAGAAGCCTCGCAAGGTTCCATACCCCAGTCATCCCGTTAAGTTTAAGCACTACGGGCGTATTGTTGAGTTGATGATCGAAAAGGCTATTGAGATGGACGAAGGCCCCGAGAAGGAAGCCTTTAAGCAACTTATTGCCAACCAGATGAAAAAGGCTAACATTACTTGGAATAAGGAATCGGTTACCGACGAGGATATATTTCGCGATATGGAACATCTCAGCAATGGCAAGCTAATTATGGCTCCCGGCTCAAAGCTGATTGATAAGCGCGAGGTAAAACCGGTTAACGCTGGTAAACGTCCTAAGCATCATCGTAAGCGCTAAAAACAATCTACATGGCAACATTCGAGGTTTATGGCGGTAAGCCACTAAAAGGCGATTTGCACCCCCAGGGGGCTAAGAACGAGGCATTACAAATTATTTGTGCCACGCTGCTAACATCGGAACCTGTCACCATTAAAAATATTCCCAATATCCGCGATGTGAATAAGCTCATTGAGCTGTTGCAGGGTATGGGGGTTGAGGTGCAGAGGCATAGCCCATCTGAGTGCACTTTTAGAGCTCAAAATGTTGATGTGGAATACCTTACCACCAACGATTTTAAGGTAAAGGCAGCAGCAATCCGTGGTTCAATCATGGTGGTTGGACCGCTTTTAGCAAGGTATGGCAGAGCTTATGCTCCCAAACCTGGTGGCGATAAAATTGGTCGCCGACGCTTGGATACACACTTCCTCGGATTTCAGAAATTAGGTGCATCGTTTAACTTCGATACCCGTGAGAATTTCTTTACCCTTGAGGGTAAAAACATGCGCGGGGAATACATGTTGCTCGATGAGGCTTCAGTTACTGGTACAGCAAATATACTTATGGCTGCCGTGCTTACCCCGGGCACTACGACCATTTATAACGCTGCCTGCGAGCCATACCTTCAGCAGCTTAGCAAGATGCTCGTTAGCATGGGTGCAAAAATATCGGGCATCGGCTCAAACCTTCTAACCATTGAGGGTGTGAATAGTTTGGGCGGTTGCACACACACCATTTTGCCCGATATGATTGAAATAGGCTCGTTCATTGGCCTTGCGGCCATGACTGCCAGCGATATCACCATACGCAATGTATCGTACTCAAACCTTGGCATTATACCCGATTCGTTCCGCCGCATGGGGATTGAGTTTGAGGTAATAGGCGATGACATTCACATACCACCCCAGGAACACTACGAGATAGATACGTTTATCGACGGGTCAATACTTACCATTGCCGATGCCCCCTGGCCCGGGCTAACGCCCGACCTGCTCAGCGTTTTCCTTGTGGTTGCCACACAGGCTAAAGGTTCGGTGCTCATTCACCAAAAGATGTTTGAGAGCCGACTTTTCTTTGTGGATAAGCTTATCGACATGGGGGCACAAATTATCCTTTGCGACCCGCATCGTGCCACCGTCATAGGTCACGATAGGAACATGAAATTGCGCCCTACCGTTATGACCTCGCCCGATATCAGAGCAGGGGTTGCTTTGCTCATCGCAGCCCTTTCGGCCGAAGGTAAAAGCGTTATCCACAACATCGAGCAAATTGACCGCGGTTACGAGAATATTGATGGTCGCCTTAACGCAATTGGCGCCGATATTCGCCGGATCGATTAGGTGCAATTTCCTGTAAAATCCGATAAGCCTATCGCATAAATTTGCACCTTTTACGTTTAAGTAATCAAAAGCGCATTGTTGCCTAAAACTGCTAATGAGATTTTGGAGTAAAATATCAATTTTAATAGCCTTTTTTGCCGGGATGGGTTTTACATCACAGGCCCAACTTAATGCCCCGGGGAGAGTTATGACCCTGCTTACACAGTATAGTAATACTACCAAGCAGGATTCAATATTTGTTTTTTATGGTGATTTTGGTTCTTTGATTGCCCGGCATACCACCGGAAACCCAGCCACTTTCAAATGGTATAGGTATAATCCGCTTATATCAAATCCTGCCTTACGCTTTGAGCAGTTCTCTCTGGAAACAGGGGTTTCGCAGAGCAATCAGTCGAACCTGACCGAAGGGGGGTATAGAGTGATGATTACCGATAATACAGATTCCACGGAGGTCTTTACCTGTTGGCTTTTCACCGATAATATCACACTTAATAGGATTGATATTTTCAACAGCTGCCAATTCCTGGAGCTCAACCCAATTACCACGCCATCGTGGTACAATATTCAATACGATCGTTTTGCCTATTACGACCTTTCGCGATCGAACCAGCCCGAAAGGAATACTTTTGGCCAACTCTACTTCTCAAACGTTACATGGCACGCATCGGAAAGCCGAGTTGAGTTGCCATCAACTTCATCCATGAAGGTAGTGATTGAAGACCCCGCACCTTTATATAATTCGACCTACACTATTACCATTCAAAACCCTTTTGGTAGAACCCTATCACTAACTACACCTGAAGTAAAAGCCATTGCCACTAAGGCCGATAATATCATTCAGGTTGATGATAAGGGCAACTGGGTCGATTACGATTCTAATAATGAATATGAGGCTTTGCTTGGCCTTAGGTTGGAGAGTAAAAGCTTGAATTGCGATTCCATTTACTGGCGCATTACAACCCAAAAGATTACCCCAGAGAGTATTTTTGACATAACCGTTTGGCGCGATAGCTCGTTAATTGCCTTTCGCAAGGAGGCTATCCCCGATAAAAACCTTATGGTTCCAGGGTTCTATAAGATATACCACTACTCAGTCAATAGCCTATCGGGCTGTACCGATTCTGTTATTACCGAGATCAAGGTGGATTCTTCGCGTATTAGCGCCGATGCCATACCCAATGTCTTTTCGCCCAACGGCGATGGCAAGAACGACTTTTTCCGCTTTTCCGATACCGACGAGAGCATTCGCTCAATCCGTTCGTTTACCATACGGATTTACAGTCGGAGTGGTAAGTTGGTATATAGCTATAGCGGCAATCCCCACGAATGGGAAGGCTGGGATGGTCGAACCGATTCAGGTTCCGAAGCTGCCGAGGGGGTTTACTATTTCATTATAGAGGCCCGCGGATGGGACGACCACCGTTTTGCCCGTGGCCCGTACAAGGGGTTCTTGCATCTGTTTAGGGGAAAGTAAGGGCAGGTATAGTGTTTGGTTTTTGGTGGTTTAATGTTTAGTGATTATTGTAAATAGTGAACAGATTATAACACTCTTGTTCTCGTGTTCGAGCGCGTCCTCCTGTTCGAGCGCGTCTTTTAGACGCGTTCGCTCCCTTTGCTTAATTGTATGAAATTCTTGTTCAAGCGCGTCTTCCATGCGCGTTCACTCCCTTTACTTATATGAAATCCCTCGCTCCCCGCTTGGGCGGGACTGGGTGCTAAGAATGACAGGTGGAGTTGATGGTTGTTTGTTAATAGTGAATAATTTATAGCTCAATACACTATTCACGAAACACGAAACACCAACCCTTATTCCTCAACAATCACAATTTTTTCAATCCTATCGCCAACACGGATGGCGTCAATTACCTCAAGGCCTTCGTAAACCTTGCCGAAGCAGGTATGCTGGCGGTCGAGGTGCTTGGTGTTTTGCCTGTTGTGGCAAATGAAGAATTGTGACCCGCCCGTATTGCGGCCTGCATGCGCCATGGAAAGTACGCCACGGTCATGGTACTGGTTATTGCCGGTTAGCTCACAGTTGATTTTATAGCCGGGTCCACCCGTGCCAACTCTTGGGTCGGTCATATCCTTTGAGTATGGGCATCCACCCTGAATAACAAAATTGGGGATAACCCTATGAAAGGCTAGCCCATCGTAAAATCCCTCCTTGGCTAACTTCACAAAGTTAGCAACAGTATTTGGGGCGTCTTCCTCGTAAAACTTAACCTTCATTACCCCTTTCGATGTGTGAATTTCTGCTGTTCTCATCAGTTTTGAGTTTGATGCAAAAGTAATAAAAAAGAAGGCGAACCAAATAGGTCGCCTTCTTTACTATAGAGTATTTTATAACTATTCTTCCTCTTCCTGTTCCTGGTATGCCTTCAGAAGCTTTTCCTGAACATCGGCAGGAACCTGCTCGTACGAGGCAAACTTCATGGTGTAGGTTGCCCTACCACTGGTTAAGGAAGAGAGCGTGGTAGAGTAGCGGTTGAGTTCAGCTAAGGGAACCTTAGCATTAATTACTTCGAACCCCTTAACGCTGCCCATACCCATGATGATGGCACGACGGTTTTGCAGGTCGCTCATCACATCGCCCATGCGGTCGGCAGGAACAAGCACTTCTACATCGTAAATGGGTTCCATAATCTTTGGACCTGCTTCCTTGAATGCATTTTTGAATGCATTGCGTCCGGCGAGCTTAAACGAAATTTCATTGGAGTCAACCGGGTGCATTTTACCGTCGTAAACAGCAACGCGGATATCGCGGGCGTACGAACCGGTAAGTGGACCTTCCTCCATTTTCTCCATGATACCCTTAAGGATTGCAGGCATAAAGCGGGCGTCGATAGCTCCACCTACAATGCAGTTGTAGAATACCAGCTTTCCGCCCCATTCCAGGTCAATTACTTCCTTACCCCTTACCGATAGGTTAATTTCCTTGCCATTAACCTTGTACTTAACAGGATCGGGAGCCCCTTCAACGTAAGGCTCAATAACCAGGTGAACCTCGCCAAACTGACCGGCTCCACCCGATTGCTTTTTATGACGGTAATCGGCTTGGGCAACCTTGGTGATGGTTTCACGGTAGGGAATACGGGGAGCAATGTATTCAATTTCAAGTTTGTGCAGGTTGGTTAGCTGCCATTTTAGAATATTCAAATGGAACTCTCCCTGACCCGATAGGATAATCTGCTTAAGTTCCTTGGAGTGTTCAACCACTATGGTTGGGTCTTCCTGATGGGCACGGTTTAGCAATTCGCCCAATTTTTCAACTTCAGCTTCATTTTTGGGTTTAACAGCGGTGCGGAACTTAGGATCGGGGAATTCCATGGGGTCAAATGTGAAATCGAGGCCAGGCCAGCAAAGGGTATGGTTAGTCTTGCTATTCTTCAGCTTAACGGTAGCGCCTATGTCGCCGGCAACCAGTTCAGTAACCTTGTTGCGGTTCTTACCGGCAACCACAAAAAGTTGCGAAAGGCGCTCTTTGGTTGAGTTGTTGGCATTGGTTAGGTCCATACCTTCGGTAATCTTACCCGACATAACGCGGAAGTAACTGATTTCGCCAATGTGAGGTTCAACGGTTGATTTGAATATGAAGAGCGAGGTTGGAGCGTTGGCATCACAGGTTATGGGCTTGCTACTGTTGTTCTTAAGAACAGGCGATTGGGTTGGATTGGGTCCAACGTTGATGATGAAGTCCATCAGGCGCTTGGTACCAATGTTTTTAGCTGCCGATAGGCAGAAAACCGGCATAATGCTGCGACTAATAATACCTTTTGATAGGCCTGATCGCATCTCATCCTCAGTAAGTGAACCCTGCTCAAAGAATTTTTCCATGAGTGATTCATCATTCTCGGCAGCGGCCTCAATTAGGGCATTATGTAGTTCCGATGCTTTATCCATTTCGCTATCGGGAATGGGGAACTCCTCGCGGATACCGGTATCACCCTTAAATTTATACATCTTCATGGTGATTACATCGATAAAACCATCGAATGCTGAACCGGTAGCCAGGGGATACTGGGTTAAAATAACTTTATTTCCGTAGGTTTGCTTTAACGAGTCGAGCGTTGCGTCAAAATTTGCCTTGTCGTGGTCGAGCTGGTTTATAGCCAAAATCATGGGTTTGTGCAGGCGCTCGGCGTGGCGGCTAAAAATCTCGGTACCAACCTCAACTCCATACTGGGAGTTGATAACCATTACCAGCAAATCGGTGGGGTACATCGATGAGATGACGGCACCAACAAAGTCGTCGGAACCCGGAGTGTCAATAATGTTTAGCTTGCTGTTGTTAAACTCAGTGTATAGCAAGGTTGAGAAAATTGACCTTTGGTTTTGTTGCTCAATTTCGGTGTAATCGGAAACGGTGTTCTTCCCATCTATCGACCCCTTGCGCTCAATTACCTTACCTTCAAACATCATCGACTCGGCAAGCGACGTTTTTCCCGAGCCGGTATTTCCCAGTAAGGCGATATTCCTAATTTGTTCGGTTTGGTAGGTTTTCATGCGGTTTACGCTTATTTTGGTTTGACATCAGATTAGTTTAGTTTGCCGGTCATAGGTATCGGTACATTATATATATAAGGTGTATAATCCGCCGATACACTTTTGATCGGTTTACCATTTTTTTGAGTAGCCCCAAAAATAGTAAAATTTTGTTTCCAACAAATAAAAAATACGTAATGCCATATGTTGTAAAACATTTTAGGGGCAATCGGCTATCTTTTTTCTCAACTTGCTAAAAATCAGTATTGTTTTTTTAAATCAAAAGTTATACCTTTGCGGCCGCAAAAATGCAAACCAGCTAAAAAAGCTGATGTTCAGCAAAAAAGTTGATTTGTATTGTAGTAATTGTAAAAAAATCAATACCTTTGCAGTCCATTTTTTAAACTTAAACTATAACAATAAATTGGATTTATGCCAACAATTCAGCAACTAGTAAGAAAAGGAAGGTCTAAACTGGTGGAAAAGAGCAAGGCTCCAGCCCTTGATGCTTGCCCCCAGAGACGAGGTGTATGTGTACGTGTGTACACCACTACGCCTAAGAAGCCGAATTCGGCTATGCGTAAGGTTGCCAGGGTTAGGCTTACTAACGGTAAGGAGGTTAACGCCTACATTCCTGGTGAAGGTCACAACTTGCAGGAGCACTCCATAGTGCTAATCCGCGGGGGCAGGGTAAAGGACTTGCCTGGTGTACGTTATCACCTTATCCGTGGAACACTCGATGCTTCCGGAGTTGAAGGTCGTAAACAGGGCCGTTCACGCTACGGCGCCAAGAGACCTAAAGATAAAAAGTAAAAGTTAACCTCATTTGAATTGGTTGAATAATGAGAAAAGCAAAACCAAAAAAACGGATTATCTTACCCGATCCCAAGTTCGGCGATGTAATGGTTACCAAGTTTGTGAATAACTTAATGGTAACGGGTAAGAAGAGTATCGCCTTCGATATCTTTTACGAAGCTCTTGATATAGTGGGTAAAAGAATGAAGGATAGCGAAAAGTCGCCCCTTGAAATCTGGAAGATTGCCCTTGAAAACGTTACCCCACAGGTTGAGGTTAAGAGCCGTAGGGTGGGTGGTGCTACTTTCCAGGTTCCCACCGAGGTTCGGCCTGAGCGTAAGCAGTCGCTTTCCATGAAAAACCTTATACTCTTTGCCCGCAAACGCGCCGGTAAGGGTATGAGCGATAAACTGGCTGCAGAGATTATTGCTGCTTACAACCAGGAAGGTGGCGCTTTCAAGCGTAAAGAGGATATGCATAAGATGGCTGAAGCTAACAAGGCTTTTGCACATTTCCGTTTCTAAATCCATTAGTTCGAGGAAGGTAGGAGATAGATGAGCAGAGATTTAAGATTTACTCGGAATATTGGCATTATGGCCCACATCGACGCCGGTAAAACAACAACTACCGAGCGTATCCTGTTTTATACAGGTAAAACTCACAAGATTGGTGAGGTTCACGATGGGGCTGCCACAATGGACTGGATGGTGCAGGAGCAGGAGCGTGGTATCACTATCACCTCAGCCGCTACAACAACTTTTTGGAATTACGAGAACAAGCAGTATCAAATAAACATTATCGATACCCCGGGACACGTGGACTTTACCGTTGAGGTGGAGCGCTCGCTTCGCGTACTCGATGGGGCTATTGCCACATTCTGTGCCGTGGGTGGAGTTGAGCCCCAGAGCGAAACCGTATGGCGTCAGGCCGATAAGTACAGGGTTCCACGCATTGCCTACGTTAATAAGATGGACCGTGTGGGTGCCGATTTCCTCGGGGTTGTTCAGGAAATGAAGGACAAACTGGGTGCAAACCCAATTCCCGTTCAACTTCCTATTGGTTCGGAAGACAACTTTGTGGGTCTTGTTGATCTTATCGAAAACAAGGCTGTTGTATTTTTCGAAGACGAAAAGCTTAAAGCTACCAACTACCGTCATGAACCCGTTCCTGCTAACATGAAGGACGAGGTTGACGAATGGCGCGCTAAGCTTATTGAGGCAGTTGCATCGTACAACGATGAACTTCTCGAGCGTTTCTTTGAGGATCCCGATTCAATTACCAAGGAAGAAATTATTGAAACTATCCGCAAGGCAACTATCGACATGTCGATAGTACCTGTTCTTTGTGGATCGTCGTTCAAGAATAAGGGAGTTCAACACCTACTCGACGCGGTAGTTGCATTCCTACCTAGCCCCCTCGATAAGGGTGATGTGGTTGGAACAAATCCCAATACCGGAAACCAAGAGGTTCGTAAACCTTACATCGATCAGCCTTTCTGTGGCTTAGCATTTAAAATTGCTACCGACCCATTTGTTGGCCGCTTGGCTTTCATCAGGGTTTACTCCGGAAAGGTTGATAGCGGTAGTTACGTTTTCAACACCCGTACCGGTAAAAAGGAGCGTATAAGCCGTATTTACCAGATGCACGCCAACAAGCAAAACCCAATCGATTTCTGCGAGGCTGGCGATATCTGTGCAGCAGTAGGTTTTAAGGATATCAGAACAGGCGATACCCTCTGCTTGGAGGAAAAACCCATTGCCCTTGAGGCAATGACTTTCCCTGAGCCTGTAATCGGTTTGGCCATTGAGCCCAAGACCCAAAAGGATCTTGACAAGCTTGGTATTGCGCTTGGTAAACTTTCAGAGGAAGACCCAACCTTCCGTGTAAACACCGATCCCGATAGCGGACAAACCGTTATCAGCGGCATGGGTGAGTTACACCTCGAAATCATTGTTGACCGCCTACGTCGCGAGTTCAACGTTGAGATCAACCAGGGTGCACCTCAGGTGGCTTACCGCGAGGCCTTCACCAAGAGCGTTTCGCACCGCGAAGTGTTCAAGAAGCAAACCGGTGGTAAGGGTAAGTTCGCCGATATCATTTTTGAACTTGGTCCTGCCGACGAAGGCGTTACCGGGCTACAATTCATTGACGAAGTGAAAGGTGGTAACATACCCCGTGAATTTGTTCCATCGGTTCAAAAGGGTTTTGAACAAGCCATGAGCAATGGTGTACTTGCCGGCTATGCAATTCCAAGCATGAAGGTGGTACTCAAGGATGGTTCGTTCCACCCGGTTGACTCCGATGCCCTTTCGTTTGAAATAGCTGCCCGCTACGGGTTCCGTGCAGCAGGTCCTAAAGCCGCTCCGGTACTACTTGAGCCCATCATGAATGTTGAGGTAGTAACCCCCGAAGAGAATATGGGTGATGTAATTGGCGACCTCAACAAACGCCGTGGCCAAATTGCCGGAATGGAATCGAAGGGTAATGCCCGTGTAGTAAAGGCTAAGGTTCCCCTGGCCGAGATGTTTGGATACGTAACCGTGCTCCGAACATTGACTTCCGGACGTGCCACTTCAACCATGGAGTTCTCACACTACGCCGAAGTACCTGCTAACATTGCTAAGGAAGTGATTGAGAAATCCAAGGGCAAAGAGCTAAAAGAAATTGAATAATTACTTTTATCCGATAAGTACAATGAGCCAAAAGATTAGAATTAAACTCAAATCGTACGACCACAACCTGGTTGACAAGTCGGCCGAAAAGATCGTTAAGACGGTCAAGGCTACAGGCGCTGTGGTGAGCGGTCCAATTCCGCTTCCAACCCATAAGCGGATTTTTACGGTTAACCGTTCAACATTCGTTAACAAGAAATCGAGGGAGCAATTTGAACTCAGCTCCTATAAGCGTTTGCTCGATATCTACAGCTCCAATGCGAAAACTATCGATGCTCTTATGAAGCTCGAGCTTCCCAGTGGAGTCGAAGTAGAGATTAAAGTATGAGTGTGAATTGTAAATTAGAAAGACAATGCCACAAGGATTAATTGGACGTAAAATCGGAATGACTTCCGTATTCGGTGAGGATGGAAAAAATATCCCCTGCACCGTAATTGAGGCTGGTCCTTGCGTTGTCACACAGGTTAAAACAGCTGATGCCGATGGCTACACAGCCATTCAGCTTGCCTATGATGACAAAAAGGAAAAACACACCAGCAGACCCATGTTAGGCCATTTTAAAAAGGCCAACACTACCCCTAAGCGTAAACTGGTTGAATTCCGCGATTGGGATGGTTTACAGCTAGGCGATGTAGTAACCGTTGACCTTTTTGCCAATGACAACTGGGTTGACGTAGTAGGAATAACCAAAGGTAAAGGATTCCAGGGTGTTGTTAAACGCCACGGTTTTAATGGAGTGGGTGGAAGAACCCACGGTCAGCATAACCGTCAGCGTCACCCGGGTTCTATGGGTGCATCTTCGTTCCCTTCACGTGTACTTCCCGGCAAGCGTTTAGCTGGCCGTACCGGTGGGGATAGGGTGAAGATCATCAACCTACGTGTTCTTAAGGTTATCCCTGAGAGCAATCTTTTACTCGTTAAAGGATCGATTCCAGGGTCAAAGGGTTCTTACATAATTATTGAGAAGTAATGGAAATCAAGGTACTTAACATACAAGGAAAGGAAACCGGCAGGACCATTCAGTTGGAAGACTCGATTTTTGGTATCGAACCCAACGACCATGCCATTTACCTCGACGTAAAGCAGATCCTTGCCAACCGTCGTCAGGGTACGCACAAATCGAAACAGCGTAACGAGGTTTCCGGTAGTACCCGCAAGCTGAAACGCCAAAAGGGTACTGGTACTGCACGTGCAGGTAGCATCAAGTCGCCTTTGTTCCGTGGCGGTGGACGTGTTTTTGGTCCGGTTCCACGCGACTATAGCTTCAAGCTAAACAAGAAGATTAAGCAGCTGGCTCGTAAGAGCGCTCTTGCATACAAGGTTAAGGAGAATGCATTACTCGTGGTTGAAGATTTCAACTTTGATGCTCCAAAAACCAAGGAATTTGTAAACATCTGCAAGAACCTAAAGGTTGCCGACAAAAAAACACTCTTCTTGTTGGGCGAGACAAATAAAAATATATATTTGTCGTCCAGAAATTTACAGAAGCAGACAACCGCAATTGCCTCATCAGTAAACACTTACGAAATATTAAATGCTAATATGTTAGTGTTAACTGAGAGTTCTGTAGATGCTCTGAACAAAATGTTTAAGGTATCATAACAAGGAAGCGCCATGGATATACTGATAAAACCCGTTGTAACTGAAAAGATGGAGCGCTTAACCGATAAGCTTAACCAATACGGCTTTATCGTGGATAAGAGAGCTAATAAGTTACAGATAAAGAAGGCAATCGAAGAGTTATACGGAGTAACCGTTGACTCTGTGAATACCATGCGTTATGCCGGCAAGGTTAAGACCCGTTACACCCGCACCGGAGTGCTGGTGGGTCGTAACAACAGCTTCAAGAAAGCTATCGTAACGCTTAAGGAAGGAGATAAGATTGATTTTTATAGCAACATTTAACTAAGATGGCTGTACGGAAACTAAAACCTGTTACACCAGGACAGAGACACAAGATTATAGGTTTGTTTGAGGAGATCACAACCAACAAACCTGAGAAGTCGTTACTAGTCCCCCTGAAAAAGACTGGTGGTCGCAACAACCAAGGAAGAAGGACCATGCGATATATAGGGGGAGGCCACAAGCGCAGATACAGACTAATTGATTTCCTGCGCAACCGTGAGAATGAACCGGCTGTGGTAAAGACTATTGAGTACGATCCCAACCGCACTGCTCGTATAGCATTGGTTGAGTACCCCGATGGCGAAAAGCGCTACATCGTAGCCCCTGCAGGGCTTAAGGTAGGCCAAACCATCATGTCGGGTCGTGGAGTTGCTCCCGAGGTGGGTAATACCCTATACCTAGGCGAAATTCCCCTTGGTACCATTATCCACAACATCGAACTTTATCCGGGTCGTGGTGCTTGTATGGCACGCAGCGCAGGATCGTATGCTCAGCTACTGGCTCGTGAGGGTAAATACTCAATCATTAAGCTACCTAGCGGTGAAACCCGAATGGTACTTAACGAGTGCAAGGCTACCATTGGCAGCGTATCGAACTCCGACCATGCACTGGAGAAATCCGGTAAAGCAGGTCGTAGCCGCTGGTTAGGACGTCGTCCTCGTACCCGTGGTGTTGCCATGAACCCGGTTGATCACCCCATGGGTGGTGGTGAAGGACGCGCCTCTGGAGGTCACCCACGCTCGCGTAAGGGTATTCCTGCTAAGGGCTATAAGACTCGTTCTAAGAAGAAACACAGCAGCAAGTTCATCATTGAACGCAGGAAAAAGTAATTTGTAAAAAACTGTAACTATGAGTAGGTCACTTAAAAAAGGTCCCTTTATTGACTACAAGTTGGAGAAACGTGTCATTCAGATGAACGAATCCAACAAGAAGTCTGTTATCAAGACTTGGTCAAGGGCTTCCATGATATCTCCCGATTTTGTTGGACACACCATAGCAGTTCACAACGGGAATAAGTTCATTCCTGTGTACATTACCGAAAACATGGTAGGGCATAAGCTGGGCGAATTTGCTCCCACCCGCACCTTCCGTGGCCATGCAGGTAATAAGAACAAATAGTGAATTGATAAAAGGAAAAAGAAATGGGTGCAAGAAAACATAACATGGCCGAGAGGCTTAAAGCGGAGAAGAAAAATAAAGCGGTTGCCCGTTTGCGCAACTGCCCATCTTCGCCCCGTAAGATGCGCTTAGTGGTTGACCTGGTTCGCGGAAAAGACGTAAACACAGCGCTCAACATACTCAAATTTAGCCGTAAGGATGCCGCTAAGGATGTGCACAAGCTTATCCTTTCCGCAGTTGCCAACTGGAAAGCTAAAAACGAAAACGTACGCATTGAGGATGCCAACCTCTACATCAAGGAAATCTTTGTAGATCAAGGCAGAATGCTTAAACGTATTCGCACAGCTCCTCAGGGACGCGCTCACCGCATCCGTAAACGCTCAAACCACGTTACCGTTGTGGTTGATAGCGCAGTTAATAACGAATCAAACAACTAACAGCTACATGGGACAGAAAGTTAATCCAATAGCAAACCGTTTGGGAATCATCCGTGGATGGGATTCCAACTGGTACGGTGGTAAAAAATACGCTCAGAAATTAGTTGAAGATAGCAAGATACGCGACTATCTGAACGCTAGGCTTGCCAAGGCCAGCCTGTCAAAAATTGTTATTGAGCGTACCCTGAAGCTGATAACCGTAACCATACACACTGCTCGCCCGGGTATCATCATTGGTAAGGGCGGACAGGAGGTAGATAAGCTACGCGAGGAGCTCCGTAAGATTACCAACAAGGATGTTCAAATCAACATCTTTGAGGTTAAGCGCCCCGAACTCGATGCTGTTATCGTAGGTAACAACGTCGCTCGCCAGATCGAAGGACGCATCTCTTACCGTAGGGCTATTAAAACCGCCATTGCCTCAACCATGAGGATGGGTGCTGAGGGTATCAAAGTGCAAATATCGGGCCGCCTGGGTGGCGCCGAAATGGCACGCTCCGAAACCTATAAGGAGGGTAGAATACCCCTACACACTTTCCGTGCCGATATCGACTACGCTTTAGCCGAAGCTCATACCAAGGTTGGCGTAATAGGTATCAAGACCTGGATCTGTAACGGTTTAGTATATGGCAAGCGCGACCTTTCGCCCAACATTGGAACAAAGAGCGCAGCCAACGTTACCGAGAAAAAGTCGAAACCGGCACCTAAGGGAGGTTCACGTCCTCGTGCTAAGAAAAAGAAACAGTAAGGTGTAAAAACACTAAAGCATTAGCGAAATGTTACAGCCAAAGAAAACCAAATACAGAAGGCAGCAGAAGGGGAAAATGAAAGGGATTGCTCAACGTGGAAACCAGTTGGCATTCGGATCATTTGGAATTAAAGCCCTTGAATCGAGCTGGATTACAAGCCGTCAGATTGAGGCTGCCCGCCAGGCCGTGACCCGTTACATGAAGCGTGAAGGTCAGATCTGGATCAGAATATTCCCCGACAAGCCCATTACCAAGAAACCTGCAGAGGTTCGTATGGGTAAAGGTAAAGGTGCTCCTGAGGGATTTGTTGCTCCGGTTACTCCTGGTCGCATTCTCTTTGAGTGCGATGGTGTACCATACGAAGTTGCCAAGGAAGCATTGCGCCTAGCAGCTCAGAAGCTCCCTATTACTACTAAGTTTGTTGTCCGTCCGGACTTTGTTGAACCTACAAACTAATTGAGCCATGAAAGCAACTGAAATTAGAGAGCTCAGCGATAAGGAGATTCTAGAGCGTATTGAGCTGGAAAAGACAAACCTGCTTAAGCTAAGGTTGAACCATAGCATATCTCCTTTGGATAATCCAATGAAAATTAAAGAGACCCGCCGGAATATAGCCAGGTTACAAACTATCCTGAACCAGCGGAAGCTCAGTCAAAACAAGTAATGCGTTTTAGCTATGGAACAAGTGAACGAAGTAAAGAGAAATAATCGCAAAGAGCGTATTGGAGTGGTGGTAAGCAACAAGATGCAAAAGTCAATTGTTGTTGCCGTAAAGCGTAAGGTAAAACACCCCATTTACGGAAAATTCGTAAACAAAACCACCAAGTTTTACGCTCACGACGAGAAAAATGAATGCGAGGTAGGCGATTTGGTTCGCATTATGGAAACTCGCCCTCTTAGCAAGCTCAAACGCTGGAGGTTAGTTGAAATCATCGAAAAGGCTAAGTAGTCATGATACAGCAGGAAAGTAGACTAGTAGTAGCTGATAATAGCGGAGCCAAGGAAGTGCTCTGCATCAGGGTGCTGGGTGGTACCGGTAAACGTTACGCCCGCATAGGCGATAAAATTGTGGTTACCGTTAAGAGTGCCTTACCCGGTGGTGAAATCAAGAAGGGTACCGTGTCAAAGGCCGTAGTGGTTCGTACCAAGAAGGAAATCCGCCGTCCGGATGGCTCATACATCCGTTTCGACGATAACGCTTGCGTACTGCTTAACAACCAGGGCGAAATTCGTGGTACTCGTATCTTTGGCCCCGTTGCCAGGGAGTTACGTGATAATTACATGAAGATTGTTTCACTTGCACCTGAGGTGTTATAAACCCCAATAACTGTAGAATTATGGCAAAGTTACACATCAAGAAAGGGGATATGGTTTACGTAATCTCCGGTGAATCGAAAGGTCACCAGGGTCGCGTGCTCAGTGTGCTCGTAAAGGAGCAACGCGCTATTGTTGAGGGTGCCAATATGGTATCGAGGCATACCAAACCCAATTCCAAAAACCCTCAGGGCGGAATTATTAAAAAGGAAGCCCCAATTCATATTTCAAACCTTATGCTGGTTGACCCTGCCACTGGTAAGCCAACCCGCATCGGTCGTCGCTTGAACGACCAGGGTAAACTTGTTCGTTACTCTAAAAAATCAGGAGAGGAGATTAAGTAATGGAATACGTACCAACCCTACAGAAAAAGTATAGGGAGGAGATTGTCCCCGCGCTCATGAAACAGTTTAACTACAAGAGCGTGATGCAGGTTCCCCGGTTGGAAAAAATAGTGATCAACCAAGGGATAGGACAAGCAGTTGCCGATCGCAAACTCATTGAGCAGGCACAGGCTGAACTCACAATGATTGCCGGCCAAAAGGCAATTCAAACTTACTCGCGTAAGGATATTTCAAACTTTAAACTCCGTAAGGGTGTACCCATCGGGCTTAAAGTTACTCTCCGTCGCGCTAAAATGTATGAGTTCTTGGAGCGTTTAATCAACGTTTCCCTACCTCGTATTCGCGATTTCAAGGGTATTAACGACAAGTTCGACGGTCGTGGTAACTACACCCTTGGTATCCAGGAGCAAATCATTTTCCCCGAAATCGATATCGATAAGGTGAGCAAGATCTTGGGTATTGAGATAACCTTTGTTACCACCACTGAGAACGACGAGGAGGCTTATGCACTTCTGCGTGAGTTTGGATTACCTTTTAAAAATGCTAAAAAGGAATAAACTATGGCAAAAGAGTCAATGAAAGCTCGTGAGGTTCGCCGTGCGAAACTCGTAGCAAAATACGCCGAAAAGAGAGCCAGGCTCAAAGAGGAAGGCGATTACGTTGGGCTTCAAAAGTTACCCCGTAACTCTAACCCAATCCGTTTGCGTAATCGTTGCATGTTAACCGGTAGGCCCAGAGGGTATATGCGCCAGTTTGGCATTAGCCGTATCACCTTCCGCGAAATGGCCTCCAAGGGGTTAATTCCTGGAGTAAAGAAAGCTAGTTGGTAGAATTTAATAATAAAACGAAGCAATGATTACCGACCCAATTGCAGATTACCTAACCCGAATCCGGAATGCCGTTATGGCTCGTCATCGGGTTGTTGAAGTGCCCGCTTCGAACATGAAGAAGGAAATCACCAAGATTCTGTTCGATAAGGGGTACATTTTAAATTACAAATTTGAGGATGATGGCAAGCAGGGCCTTATCAAAATCGCCCTTAAGTATCATCCTGAGACCAAGGCATGCGCCATCAAGCACCTGGAACGCGTAAGTACTCCCGGTTTGCGTCGCTATTGCAATGCCAAAGATCTACCCCGTGTATTAAATGGCTTAGGCATTGCCATTATCAGTACCTCGCAGGGGTTGATGACCGATAAGGAGGCACGCGCCAAGAACATTGGTGGTGAAGTGGTTTGCTATGTTTACTAACCCAGTATAATTTTTAAACTAATGTCGAGAATAGGAAAAAAACCTGTAAACTTACCACAAGGAGTAAGCGTTAACATTAGCGCCGATAATGTGGTAAGCGTGAAAGGCCCTCTCGGAGAACTAAAGCAAAAAGTTGATCCGGATATCACCGTAAAGGTAGAGGGAAATCAAGTTGTTCTCTCCAGACCAACTGATCAAAAGCGTCATCGTTCGCTACACGGGCTATACCGCGCCCTGATCAACAACATGGTAGTTGGCGTATCCAAAGGTTTTGAAATCCAGCAGGAACTTGTGGGTGTAGGTTACAAGGCCGAAGCCAAAGGTCAAATCCTGGAGATGAGCCTTGGTTTCTCCCACGATATCTACTTTGAGATGCCTAAGGAGATTAAGGTTGAAACCATTACCGAGAAGAAGGGTAACCCCAAAATCATTCTTAAGAGCATCGATAAGCAGCTCTTAGGTCAGGTTGCCGCTAAGATCCGCTCGCTACGTAAACCCGAACCCTACAAAGGTAAAGGTATTCGCTTTGTGGGTGAAGTTGTACGTAAGAAAGCTGGTAAGTCGGCTAGTGTATAACCCGTTAAACTGATAGAGAGATATGGCTTTAAGTAAATTGGAAAGAAAGCTGCGCATTCGCAGACGAATCCGCAAAAGAGTTTCGGGAACTGCCCAAAAACCTCGTATGTCGGTTTTTAGGAGCAACACCAACATATACGTTCAATTTATTGACGATATCAATGGTGTAACACTAGCATCGGCCTCTTCGATGTCGAAGGAAATTGCAGAGCAAAAAAATATAACTAAAACCGAACAAGCCCGACTTGTTGGACAGCTTGCCGCTAAAAACGCCCTGGCTAAGGGAATTGAAAGGGTTGTGTTTGACCGTGGTGGTAACCTTTACCATGGCCGCATAAAGGCACTGGCTGATGCCGCAAGAGAAGGTGGACTTAAATTCTAAGCACGATGTCACAGAATACCAACATACGAAGAGTAAAAGCCAGCGACCTTGAACTTAAGGATAGGCTGGTTAGCATTCAGCGCGTAACCAAGGTAACCAAAGGTGGTAGAACTTTCAGCTTCTCAGCCATTGTAGTGGTAGGTAATGAGAATGGTGTAGTAGGCTATGGCTTAGGTAAAGCAAGCGAAGTAACAGCTGCCATTGCCAAGGGTATCGAGGATGCTAAGAAGAATTTGGTTAAGGTACCCATTATAAAGGGTACTATTCCTCACGAACAGGAAGCCAAGTTTGGTGGTGCTAAAGTGCTCATCAAGCCCGCTTCCCACGGTACCGGCGTTAAGGCTGGGGGTGCTATGCGTGCCGTACTTGAGAGCGTAGGTGTAACCGATGTGCTTGCAAAATCCAAAGGTTCATCGAACCCTCACAACCTGGTGAAAGCTACTGTAATGGCATTACTCGAACTGCGTGATGCACACACTGTAGCCCAGCAGCGTGGCGTTAACCTCAATAAAGTGTTCAACGGATAAAAAGGAACGACTATGGCAAAGATTAAAGTAACACAGATACGTAGCGTTATTGGTCGCCCCGAAAGGCAACGCTTAACACTTCGTTCGCTGGGAATTCGCCGTATGCATCATACCGTTGAAGTTGAGGCTACCCCCGAGGTACTGGGTATGATTGCTAAGGTACGTCACCTGGTGCGAATTGAAGAGCAATAGGTATAACAACTAACGATTGTAAGGTCATGAAACTAGATAAACTAAAACCCGCCGAAGGTTCTACCCATAACAGGAAACGAATAGCTCGTGGTGAAGGGTCAGGACATGGGGGCACAGCCACTCGTGGTCACAAGGGTGCCAAGTCGCGCTCAGGTTACTCCCGTAAGTTTGGCTTTGAGGGTGGTCAGATGCCTATACAGCGTCGTCTGCCTAAGTTTGGCTTTAAAAACCCATTCCGCGTTGAGTATAAGCCCATTAACCTTGAGGTGCTACAGGCTTTGGCCGAAAAGCATGGCTACACCACCATCGATATTGATACTCTAATCAATGCTGGTTTGGTGTCGCGTAACGACATGGTTAAGATTCTGGCTAAGGGTACCCTCAGCGCTAAACTTGAGGTTAAAGCCCACGCTTTCTCAAAGAAAGCTATTGAAGCAATTGAAGCAGCAAACGGAACCGCAGTAAAACTATAGTGAATAATGAAAGCCTTTTTCGAAACCCTCAAGAATATATACAAGATAGAGGATCTGCGTAAGCGGATTCTCTATACTCTTGGTATTCTGCTGATTTATCGACTTGGTAGCTTTATAGTGATACCGGGTCTGGACCCAATGCAACTTGGCGCTCTTAAGCAGCAAACCAAAGAAGGTATTATGGGCCTCCTCGACATGTTTTCGGGTGGTGCATTCCATAACGCCTCAATTTTTGCTTTGGGTATTATGCCCTACATCTCAGCATCTATCGTGGTTCAGCTTTTAGGAATTGCTGTACCCTACTTCCAGAGGTTACAGAAAGAAGGCGAGAGTGGCAGAAATAAGCTTAACCAGATTACACGCGTTCTTACAGTAGGTATCCTGCTTTTCCAGGGACCTGCCTATATAACAAACCTTTACGTGCAACTCCCTGATGGTGCATTCTTGCTTAGCAAGTTCTGGTTCACCATAACTGCTACTATCACCATGATTGGTGGTACCATGTTCATCATGTGGCTGGGTGAAAAGATTACCGATAAAGGTATAGGTAACGGTATATCGCTAATCATCATGATTGGTATTATTGCCCGCTTACCCTTTGCCTTTGTGGCTGAACTTTTCTCGAAGGCCGAAGAACTTGGTGGTGGTTTGGTGATGCTTCTCATTGAACTTGTAATACTTTTTGCAGTATTCATGTTCTCAATCCTGCTCATTCAGGGAACACGTAAAATACCGGTTCAGTACGCTAAACGAATTGTAGGAAACAAGCAGTACGGTGGTGTTCGCCAGTATATTCCTTTAAAGGTAAATGCTGCCGGAGTGATGCCCATCATTTTTGCTCAGGCGCTGATGTTTATACCCATGCTGTTTGCCCGTTTTGATGCAACGGCCGGAATAGCAGCTGCTTTTAGCTACACGGGATTTCTTTACAATTTTACTTTTGGCATACTAATTATTGTATTTACCTATTTCTATACCGCTATTATCATCAACCCCAACCAAATGGCTGAGGATATGAAGAAGAACGGAGGTTTTATTCCCGGCGTTAAACCCGGTAAAAAAACCGTAGAGTACCTCGACTCCATCATGTCGAAGATAACTCTACCCGGTTCAATTTTCCTGGCAATTATAGCCATCCTCCCTGCCTTTGCAATCAAGTTGGGTGTTAACAACCAGTTTGCCCATTTCTTTGGTGGAACTTCGTTGTTAATCCTGGTTGGTGTAGTTCTTGATACACTCCAGCAGATTGAGAGTCACCTGCTGATGCGTCATTACGATGGATTAATGAAATCGGGAAGGCTGAAAGGTCGTTCCGGTATGTAATACGGCAATTTTGCCAAACGTTCTTTATAATGTTTTTAGCTAAAACCGACGAGGAAGTTGAGCTGCTTAGGCTAAATAACGATTTAGTATCACGAACTTTAGCCGAGGTGGCAAAACATATAAAGCCGGGGGTAACCACCAAAAAACTCGATTCAATAGCCGAGGAGTTCATTCGGGCTCATGGGGCTGTTCCAGGTTTTTTGGGGTACAACGGTTATCCAGCAACACTATGTGTTTCGGTCAACGATGCAGTGGTGCATGGCATTCCGTCGTCGTATGAGCTCCGCGAGGGCGACATAGTATCGGTCGATTGCGGGACCTACTTGCACGGGTTTTATGGCGACTCAGCCTACACCTTTCCGGTGGGGGAGGTATTGCCCGAAGTGCAGCGGCTGTTAAAGGTTACCCGCGAATGCCTTGAGCTGGGCATTGAGGCTGCAGTGGCAGGCGGAAGGGTTGGCGATATATCCTACGCCGTGCAATCGCATGCCGAGTCGAACGGTTACTCTGTTGTTCGCGAACTGGTGGGACATGGCATAGGCCGCCATATGCACGAGAAACCTGAGGTCCCAAACTACGGAGCCCGTGGCCGGGGGCCTAAACTTGTCGACGGTATGGCAATTTGCATTGAGCCAATGATTAACCTTGGCGCAAAGCACGTTTACCAGGATTTGGATGGTTGGACCATCAAAACCCGCGACGGTAAACCTTCGGCTCACTACGAGTTGGCCGTTGTTGTTCGAAAGGATAAAGCCGAAAGGCTTTCAACTTTCAAGTATATTGATGAGGTATTACGTTTAAGTTAAATTATTAAGAGCGAATGTCCAAACAAACTGCAATTGAGAAAGATGGAACTATTATTGAGGCCCTATCTAACGCCATGTTTAGGGTAGAGCTCGATAACGGACATGTTATTACAGCCCATATCTCCGGTAAGATGCGCATGCATTACATTAAGATTTTACCCGGCGATAAGGTTAGGGTTGAAATGTCGCCTTACGATTTAACCAAGGGACGTATTACTTTTAGGTACAAGTAAACCAAAAAATTTCAATACAATGAAAGTAAGAGCATCAGTAAAAAAGCGCAGCGACGAGTGCAAGATTGTACGTCGTAAGGGGCGCTTGTATGTGATTAACAAAAAAAATCCTAAGTTCAAGCAACGTCAAGGATAATTTGTTTAATTTTGCAGACTAATTAAGTGATAATATGGCACGTATAGTAGGTGTAGATTTGCCGAAAAACAAGAGAGGCGAGGTAGCCCTTACCTATATTTATGGTATTGGCCGCAGCAGCGCCCGTAAAATTCTGGATAAAGCCGGAATTAGCTACGATACCAAAGTAGCCGACTGGACCGATGAAAATGTAACTACCATCCGTAATATCCTGAACGAAGGTTACAAGGTTGAGGGTGAGTTACGTTCAATGGTTCAGCTAAGTATTAAGCGTTTGATGGATATTGGTTGCTACAGAGGTATTCGTCACCGTCTTGGTTTACCTGTGAGAGGTCAATCAACCAAGAATAACGCTCGTACACGTAAAGGAAAGAGAAAAACTGTTGCCAACAAGAAGAAGGCTACTAAATAGTAATTAAGCTATGGCAAAGAAAACAGCAACTAAGAAAAAGGTAGTAAAGGTTGATCCGGTAGGACAAGCCCATGTTCATTCATCGTTTAACAACATCATTGTTACCATGACCAACAGTACCGGTCAGGTTATCTCCTGGTCGTCGGCTGGTAAGATGGGTTTTAAGGGTTCAAAGAAGAATACTCCGTATGCAGGTCAAACTGCTGCAGCCGATTGTGCTAAAGTAGCCTACGATATGGGCTTAAGAAAGGTTAAAGTGTTTGTTAAAGGACCTGGCGCCGGCCGTGAATCAGCTATCCGTACCATCAACTCAACCGGTATTGAGGTTACTGAGATTGTTGATGTTACCCCATTACCCCATAATGGCTGCCGCCCTCCTAAACGTCGTAGGGTATAACCATTTTAGTACGAATCAATAAAATTTCAAAATAATGGCAAGATATACTGGACCAACAACCAAGATTGCCCGTAAATTCGGCGAGCCCATTTATGGGCCGGATAAGTACTTCGAGAAGAAGAACTATCCTCCCGGGGTTCACGGCTTAATGAAGAAACGTAAAAAGGTTTCGGAGTACGGAACTCAGCTGCTCGAAAAGCAAAAAGCTAAGTACACCTATGGTTTGCTTGAGCGTCAGTTTGCTAACCTATTTAAGCAAGCTGCCCGTAGCAAGGGTATCACCGGTGAAATTTTACTTCAGCTACTCGAGTCGCGCCTCGATAACGTTGTTTTCCGTTTAGGTATTGCTCCTACCCGTGCCGCTGCTCGTCAGCTGGTGCTTCACAGGCATATCGTAGTTAACGGTAAAATTGTTAACGTACCCTCGTTTAGGTTACGTCCTGGCGATATTATTGGCGTTCGTGAACGTTCAAAAACACTCGAAGCCATTACCGATTCACTTCAGACTAACCGTCACACCAAGTACTCCTGGCTGGAGTGGAATAACGATAAAATGGAAGGCAAATTCATGAACGTTCCTGAGCGTTCAGAGATTCCTGAGAATATCAAGGAGCAATTAATTGTTGAACTTTACTCTAAGTAATAAAACCTGTACCATATGGCAATACTGGCATTCCAAAAACCCGATAAGGTTATCATGCTTGAATCTACCGATAATTTCGGTAAATTCGAGTTTCGTCCTCTTGAGCCAGGCTATGGTATCACGGTGGGAAATGCGTTAAGGCGTATTCTGCTATCTTCTCTCGAAGGTTATGCCATTACCTGGATTAAAATACGTGGCGTTGACCACGAGTTCTCAACTATACCCGGTGTAATGGAAGATGTAACCGAGATAGTTCTCAACCTGAAGCAGGTTCGCTTTAAACGAATAGTCGATGGTGTTGACAATGAGAAGGTTACCATAACTATTACGGGTCAGAACGAGTTTAAGGCCGGTTACCTATCGAATTTCCTATCGGGATTCAAGGTGCTCAACCCTGAACTTGTTATCTGCCGAATGGAGCCCGATGTTAAAATTGAAATTGAGGTTAACATCAGCAAGGGTCGGGGATATGTTCCCGCTGAGGAAAACAAACCCGAAGATGCCGAGTTTGGCATCATCCCTATTGATTCCATTCATACGCCCATCCGTAATGTTAAGTACTCTATTGAAAACTACCGCGTAGAGCAAAAAACCGACTACGAAAAACTTATCATCGAGATTAGTACCGATGGTTCCATTCATCCGAAGGATGCGCTGAAGGAGGCTGCTAAGATTCTGATTTACCACTTCATGCTGTTCTCCGATGAAAAGATTACCCTGGAAACCGAAGATAAGTTTGAAACCGAGGAATTCGACGAGGAAATCCTGCACATGCGCCAGCTGCTTAAACAGAAACTGGTTGACCTTGACCTGTCAGTTCGTGCATTGAACTGCCTCAAGGCTGCTGATGTGGAAACTCTTGGCGATTTGGTTCGTTACAATAAGAACGACCTTCTCAAGTTCCGTAACTTCGGTAAAAAATCGCTCACTGAACTTGAGGACTTGCTCGATAGCCTGAACCTCTCGTTTGGCATGGATGTATCAAAGTATAAATTGGATAAGGATTAATTACGATGAGACATAACAAAAAATTCAACCATTTAGGCCGTAAGAGCGCTCACCGTAAGGCTATGCTATCGAATATGGCATCGTCGTTGATACTGCATAAGCGTATCACCACAACTGTTGCTAAAGCTAAAGCTTTACGCTCTTATGTTGAGCCACTTATTACCCGTAGCAAGGACGATTCCACACACCAACGTCGTGTGGTTTTCAGCCACCTTCAAAACAAGGAGGCCGTGACTGAACTGTTCCGCGAAGTGGCTCAAAAAATCGGAGAACGTCCCGGTGGTTACACCCGTATCCTGAAAACCGGAACCCGCATTGGCGATGCTGCCGATATGTGCATCATTGAACTGGTGGACTTCAATACTACCTACGTTAAGGAAACAGCTAAGCCAGCCGCTAAGAGAACCCGAAGGGGGGGATCAAAAGCTAAAAAAGCTGAAACCGATACCACAAGCGTAGTAACCGAAGAACCCAAATCGGAAAATCAGGATAGCACCAATGCTACTTCAACCGACGAAAAGGCTGAGTAACATCAGTTTTTTAATATCAATTTAGGGATGAGCTTTTTAGCTTTATCCCTTTTTTTATCCTACTTTTTAAAAATAACAACATTCAACTATGGGACAAATTGTTAGCATTCATGCCCGTGAAATTCTCGATTCGAGGGGCAATCCTACCATTGAGGTAGATGTGATTACTGAGAGTGGATACTTTGGTCGTGCTGCTGTTCCCAGCGGTGCATCAACCGGTGTTCACGAAGCCGTTGAACTTCGCGATGGCGACAAGGGGCGTTACCTGGGTAAGGGCGTGCTTAAAGCAGTTAA